>LSQX01080526.1_pt1 | contig 68796 bp, 63 predicted proteins | sample 654561 | NCBI WGS metagenome assembly LSQX01 (sample SAMN04489861, study PRJNA283612) | anaerobic digester metagenome | isolation source: 4 biogas reactors fed with cattle manure at either 37C or 55C with and... | place: Denmark: Kongens Lyngby | collected 2014
AAAAAAGTGTTGCATTTATTATTGCAATTTAGAATATTTGTTTCCGGGGCGGGAAATAAATATATCGGTATTAAGGCAAACAATTGACAAAATAATTCCAGCACCGATATAATATGATCAAGACTATCCCGGGGAGATGATGCATAATGAAGGATATCCTATATGAGAATTTCCAAAGTATGGTGGCGGAATTATTGTCTCGCCATAAAAGCATACTGGATATAATGTCCAAACTTCAGGAGTCAAACGCAAGGGTTAATCGTTCGGTAGCCAAAGCCGTTACCAGTTGTGGCTGCATACAAATCGATGCCAGTAAGCAGAATATCCCGGCAGACGCTTCAATCGAAGAGATCAAAGTATTCACCGATGATCACATAAGGGGAAAGCTTTGCGAGAAGTGTCGTGACATCATCGAAAAGGAACTTGGCAATCACATGTTCTATATAGCCAGCCTCGCCAATACACTGGATATAAGCCTCTATGATGTAATCGTCAAGGAAGAAAAGAGTTTATCTGCCCTTGGTAAATTTCACCTGAAATAGCAATTCAAATACCCAGAATAACCTCCAGTGCCTGTGAAATATTGTCCACTCCAATAATATCCACTCCATGATGAGATGTAAGGCCTTTAATGTTGTCCCGGGGAACGATACACTGTTTAAATCCGAGCTTTGAAGCTTCATGTATTCTTTTTTCAATATTGGCTATGCCCCTTACTTCTCCGGTAAGCCCCACTTCACCCATTACTACCAATTTGGGGTCGACGGGAATGTTTCTAAAACTGGAAGCAACAGCTGTAATCACGGCTAAATCAGCAGCAGGCTCATCCACTCTAAGCCCGCCGACTATATTGACGTAGGCATCCTGATTGTACAGCTGCATTCCAACCCTCTTTTCCAGGACGGCCATAAGCATAACAACCCTGTTATAATCAACCCCGGTGGACATACGCCTGGCCATGCCGAAAGCCGTAGTGCTCACCAAAGCCTGTACCTCCACAAGAACCGGCCTGGTACCCTCCATGCTGCACAGCACCACCGAACCGGGCACACCATGGGTGCGCTCCGATATCAATAATTCCGAGGGATTCTGTATTTGTACCAGCCCTCTCTCCCTCATTTCAAAAATTCCAATTTCGTTAGTGGAACCGAATCGGTTCTTAACCCCACGCAAGATGCGATAGCTATGATGTTGATCCCCTTCAAAATACAGAACGGTATCCACCATGTGTTCCAATACCCTGGGGCCGGCAATAGCTCCCTCTTTAGTAACATGGCCCACTATGAAAGTAGTTATTCCCTGGCTTTTGGCCATTCTCAGGAACAGCCCGGTGGTCTCCCGGACCTGGGTTACGCTTCCGGGTGCCGAGGACAGCTGGGGAGAATACACCGTCTGAATCGAATCAATAATCAAAAACAGGGGCCGGAGATCTTGAACATGGGAGATTATAGCGTCCACATTGGTCTCGGAGACCAGGTACAGCTCCTCGGATAACACTCCCAGGCGATCAGCCCGCATCTTTATCTGGCTGACCGATTCTTCACCCGAAACGTATAATACCTTTCCGTATCGCCGCGAAAAGGCGTCGCACACCTGAAGAAGCAAAGTCGATTTGCCTATTCCCGGATCACCACCGATCAAAATGAGGGAGCCTTTGACAGCGCCGCCCCCCAACACCCGATCCAACTCGTCCATATCGGTAACGTACCTTTCATCCTGCGCAACAGAGATTCGCGAAAAGGATTCGGGCCGGGAATGGCTCACACCATCTATTTGCAGACCTCCCCGTCCCTTTGTCTCAACTTCTTCAACAAAGGTATTCCATTCCCCGCAAGAAGGGCATTTGCCCATCCATTTGGGAGACTCATATCCGCATTCCTGGCATACAAAGGCCTTTCTTGTTCTGGCCATGCTTTCTCCATCCCTTCAACCAACTACGGCTGTTCAACGATACTCACATATATGATATCTCCTACTTGATTCGGATTATCAGCATTACACCATACTACCGCATTATCCGTAACACACGCTTTGGACAGCATTCCCTTATGTCCCGGCCCGGTAAGCCTTGCGTAGCACTCACTTTCCCAGAAATACAGCATTATTGCATCATTCTGGGTATAAACGATAAACCTGTCTCCCACGCCAAACAGCCTTCCCACACCTTCAGCTACTGCGATAATAGTCCTGCCATCATCCCTTGTCATCAAAAGCCTTGCCCGGGACGGATCCAAATTATCCAGCCAGGCTATGACTTCACCATTGGTTTGAGGATATATGGCAAATCCATTAGGATCTATAACTGCCGGCTGTACGGTCTCTTCTTCAGCCTGTTCAACCGGAGTCCGTTCATCCAGGCCGTGTTCAGCATCGTCACCTGTTTCCGGTTCGGAATCATGCCCCGCTCCGTTAATTGTACCGCTTGCTGTCCCCTCTCCTGAAGTTTCCTGTTCATCGCTCTCCCCCGCCGGTTCCGATTGCTGCCTCGCATTTTCGTTAACAAACAGGGCTTGGTTTAAGTCCAATTTTTTAATGATGCTGCGTTCGGGATACTGGGGATGAGGATATACCCATACCAGCACATTGTTGTATAAAGCCGGAGGACAAGTACCATAGGTTGGATTGTTAAAGCTTTCCAGACTAACAGGCTCGCCGGATTTAAAATTATACAGGTATAAGCGGTCTTCCTCCTCATTCTTTTGTTCCACCCATACAAGATTATCCCCATATAAAACCAGCTGAGGCTTGTTAAGATCACATCGTTTGATCTGATAACTCTCGCCGGTTCTTCTATCGAGTGCATAGATATAATTGGTACCGCTCTGATTGGTATCCAGCCATACGATCCAATTCTGGTTGAATCTGCCCTCGTAGATCTCTCCGAACTTAATCCCGGTTTCACAGATTGTCTTTTCTTCCCCGGTGTCCAGGTTGTAAATAAACAGCTTTGTAAACACGGGTTCATCAATGGACGGCGTGTTACCCGCCGAATATAAAACTTCCCTTCCGTATACCACCGGCTCGTTTATCCGCTGCATGGACGGCTGCAGTTCTATTTCTCCACCCGACAAATCGATCACAACAGGCTCCTTGGGCTGCTGCTCCGGTTCCTCTTCTTCCTCAGCCGGTGTCAAGGGTAACTCGGAGGGTATCTCATCCGCTTCGCCCTCAAGATCGCCTTGGGGTTCAATTCTGCGGGACATAAAATTCGGCAGAGACAGTCCAACAACAATAAGGACCAGGCACAGGCATCCAACTAATACAGAAATAAGCCTGAGTTTGTTGGCAAAATTTTTAAGCTTCAGAAAAGCATCCCTTAATAGCATAATTGACTCCTTCTTAATTATTTATACATTTGCAGATTTCCATTTTTCCATTATCCACATTCCCATATTTAGATGTTCTTCCGATATTTACGGATAGCAAAAACAATACGGAAATCACAAGGCTGATACAAAAACCTATCCAATACATATTCTTCAGGCCATAATTATCAATCACCCAGCCTCCTCCGTAGCTTCCTACAATGCCGCTTAAACCAAAATACATGGAAGTGGCAAAGGTCTGAGCTGTGGCTTTTAATTCCTCGGGTGCCAGTTCGTCAATATAATATACAGAACCGTTTACAAAAAGCGCAAATGAAGGCCCCTGCAGCAGCTGTACCAGAAACACATGAATCGGTTGAGATGCAATAAGATATAAAACCTGGCGCAGAATATAAAATATGCTGGAAAACAATATCACGTTGACCGGCTTATAGCGCCTAAACAACACCCGGGAGTACAAGAAAGCAGGAATCTCACTTATTGCCATCACTGCGTTAATAAGCCCCAGATCACCATCGGTGCCCCCCACTGATTTCATCAGGTTCGGCAGAAAAATAAAGGCACTCCTGTGGGGAATGGCAAGTATTACTGCAAAAATTAAATAATATACGTATTGATGATTTTTGAACAACCTGCCAATATAAAGGCGCCTTGCACCCCCGTCTGGCACCAAGCTGTCAGCCTTAATCCCGGTGCATGCAAAAGCAGCCAAACAGCCCATTATTAAGAAAAACGGAAACAACACATTGGCAGTCGAAAATTTATTGATCAATCTTCCGCATATGTACACGATAATGCTATAACCTGCTGAACCCCACAATCGGATGCTGCCATAAGATATATTCCCTTCAGCTTTTATTCCTCGAACAACCCAACTATCCAACAGAGGCGAAAGGGGAGATTCAAAAAAGGTAACCAAAGCCAGTATTAAACCGACAAACACAGTCAAAGAGATGTACGGAACAGCTTGTACCAATATTATTGCAACCAGCAGATTAAATATAAATACCTTTTTAACGGATCGTATTCTATCGCTTACCATACCCCAAAAGGGTTGGGCAAATACAACGATCAGGGAATTGATTGCCATTATGGTTCCTATGACAGTATTGCTAAAGCCTCTCTCCTGCAGAATAACCACGACAAAGGGATAATAGGCAGCAAAAGCTCCCCAGAATATAAATTCAAGAAAGGAAAAATGCAACTGCCGCTTATTCATATTGTGTATTCTTACCGCCAGCTTTTTCATAAAAAACCCCGTTTCATGAAACATATGCCGGTGAAGTGAATCAAATATACGGTAATCCGTGCAACAACATTAAACAAATCCGCATATGAATAATTATAACATTGATTTTTGAAAAATCAATATTGGCCGTTGCCGCCAAAAATATTTAGGGCCGGGTTATTCAAACCCGGCCTAAAAGCTACTTTGCAGAGCCTTCTCCCACCGTTACCTGCTTTCTGAATACCAGTTTGCCATCCTCCGCATCCACAATTACCCGATCACCCATTTTAATGCGCCCGGCGAGAATTTCTTCGGACAGATTGTCTTCAAGGGTCTTTTGTATAACCCTCCTTAAGGGTCTGGCACCGTATACCGGATCAAAGCCCTGTTTAATCATCAAAGCCTTTGCCGCATCGGTGACCTCAAGATAGATGTCCTTTTCCTTCAAGCGCTGGGCCACATTGTTGAGCATCAGCGTAGCAATCTGGTTAAGATGAACCTCTTCCAGGGCATGGAATACAATAATCTCATCCAGACGGTTCAAAAATTCCGGCCGAAATACCCTGCGCAGCTCCTCCATTATATTTTCCTTCATCTTCTCATATTCACCTGCGGCCATATCTTCTGCCACAGTAAAACCAAGGGTCTTCTGCTTTCTGATGGTATGAGCTCCCACATTGGATGTCATCACTATAACCGTATTCTTAAAATCAACCGTCCTGCCCTTACCATCGGTAAGCCTGCCGTCTTCAAGGATTTGAAGCAATATATTGAAAACATCCGTATGAGCCTTTTCAATTTCATCAAGCAGAATTACGGAGTAAGGCCTTCTTCTTACCCTCTCGGTCAGCTGACCGCCTTCCTCATAGCCCACATATCCCGGAGGCGCCCCGATAAGTCTGGAAACAGTATGCCTCTCGGAATATTCGGACATATCGATGCGAATCATGGCATCTTCATCACCAAAAAGAGCCTCAGCCAATGCTCTGCAAAGCTCGGTCTTGCCCACACCGGTCGGTCCCAGGAACATAAAGGAGCCTATGGGACGTTTGGGGTCCTTCAGTCCGGCCCTGGCCCTTCTTATTGAGCTGGATACGGCACGCACGGCCTCATCCTGTCCGATTACCCTCCCATGCAGGATCTCCTCCATCTTAAGCAGCCTTTCGGATTCTTCCTGCTCCAGCTTTCTAACAGGTATACCGGTCCAACTGGATACAATATGAGCAATATGTTCCTCGGTAACACAGCCTTTGTTGGTGGTGTTTTCGGTTTTCCACCGTTCCTTTTCCCGTTCAATCTGATCCCGGATGCTCTGTTCCTGATCGCGGATTTTGGCTGCCTTTTCGAAATTTTGGTTCATTACAGCTTCTTCCTTCTCCTTCTTCAAGGTCTCCAGCTTTTCCTCCAGCTCCTTTAAATCCGGCGGAGGCGTAAATGCCTGCAGCCGTACCCTGGAAGCTGCCTCGTCAATCAGATCTATAGCTTTATCGGGAAGATATCTGTCACTTATATATCGGGCTGACAACTCCACCGCGCTTCTTATCGCTTCATCGGTAATTCTCACCTTATGGTGGGCTTCATATTTATCCCTGAGCCCAAACAATATCTGAACGGCTTCTTCCTTTGAAGGTTCTCCCACCATCACAGGCTGGAAACGCCGCTCCAGAGCCGGATCCTTTTCGACATGCTTCCTGTACTCATCCAGAGTGGTAGCGCCAATTGTCTGAATCTCACCGCGGGAAAGAGCGGGTTTTAAAATATTAGATGCGTCAATAGCACCTTCGGCAGCTCCTGCGCCTATGATGGTATGCATCTCATCGATGAAAAGTATAATATTGTTGGCCTTTCTTATTTCTTCCATTACGGTTTTCAGCCGTTCTTCAAATTCGCCCCTGTATTTAGTTCCGGCCACCATAGCCGATAAATCCAGGGTAACTACCCTCTTATCCCGCAAAAGTTCCGGAATGTTTCCCTCAACAATCCTTTGGGCCAAACCTTCGACAATTGCGGTCTTTCCTACCCCGGGTTCGCCTATTAGTACCGGATTGTTTTTGGTCCTTCTTGCCAGTATCTGAAGCACCCGTTCTATCTCCCTTTCCCTTCCTACCACCGGATCCAGATTGCCTTCCCGGGCCATCTCGGTAAGATCCCGACCAAACTGATCCAGCGTGGGGGTATCACTTTTTCTTCGTTTAACAGTTCCCCGGGGCTCACCGCCTTCCTCTTTGAGAACGTTAATCAGCTGTTCTCTAACATCCTGAAGATCTATGTCCAGATCCTTTAGAATCCGCGCAGCTACTCCTTCTCCTTCTCTGATAAGCGCCAGTAACAGATGTTCGGTTCCAATATAATTATGCCCCAGGTTTCGGGCCTCATAAAAGCTGAGTTCCATAATTCGTTTGGTACGGGGTGTATATCCAAAACCTTCACTGAAATTATAATTCCCCCGCCCGACTAAAGCTTCTACCTGACTTCTTATCTTTGATACATCAGCCCCCAGCTGTCTCAACACCTGGGAAGCTACACCTTCCTCTTCGCGTACAAGGCCCAGCAACAGGTGCTCGGTGCCCACATAGTTATGCCCCAAATTTCTCGCTTCTTCCTGGGCGAATACCAGTGCCCGCTGAGCCCTCTCGGTAAATCTTCCAAAAAACGCCATTTCATTACCCTCCATTTCCTTTGCATAATAAATCCTTATTGAATCACAGCCTAACTACATGTTCACGTAAAGTCCGGATAAACCCGATGATCCATATGGCATAGGCTTTTGGATTAAGCTTTATGTGCTCGTATTATTATATGCAAATTAGTATTTAACAATCTTTCTTAATTCATTTCTAACCCTTTGAGCCCTGATTGAATCCAGATCTTCATCCAGTTTACCGATATAAGCCTGCAAATGTGCCGGCTGACATTTAACCATCAATTCATTGAGCGTGGTACTGCTTATTCCCTCTATAATACCCACATCGGTCCCCAAACGAACCTGCGACAGCAAAGACATAAATTCCTGCAAATTAAGCTTCCTTGCATGGGTCAATATTCCCAATGCACGCCATATGCGATCCTCAAATTGCAGCCTGTTGGATTGGAGCAAGGCTTCCCTGGCCCTTTTCTCATTCTCCATTATCTGGCGGACCGCAACATTGATATTGCTGATAATCTCCTCTTCCGACGGGCCGAGGGTAATCTGGTTGGATATCTGATATATATCTCCGGTTGCTTCACTTCCCTCTCCATAAAGTCCACGAGCCGTCAAGCCGATCTTGGATATGGTTTGCAAAACAGTATTGATATAATTGGTGGCCACCAAGCCGGGCAGATGCATCATCACCGATGCCCGCATGCCCGTACCCACATTTGTCGGACAGCTTGTTATATAGCCCAACTGTTCATCATAGGAATATTCAACACTTTCTTCAATCACATCATCCACCTTGCTTATCAGTTCCCATGCCTTTTCAAGCTGAAAGCCGGGGAAGATGGATTGCATGCGAATATGATCTTCCTCATTAACCATGATACTGATCTGTTGATTTTTATTAATTAGTACAGCCGCTACATCCGAACGTTCCAACAAATCCCGGCTAATCAGATGCTTTTCAACCAGCACATGCTTCTCGATATCGTTTAAGTTTTTTAAAGCAATGTAATCAAAGTCACGACTTAGTATGGAATTGCTGTTCAAAATGCTGTTTTTCACCATAGCGGCAACCCGCTGGCAGACATCCCTTCCTGCCATGGGGGTAAAAGGTAACTCCGCAATGTTTCTAGCAATTCTCACCCGGCTGCTTATAATCATTCCACCACACGGCCCGTTTTCATTGATCCAGCTCATATCGTACACCCCCTTACTGCTGGCCCGTCAGCTTCTCAAGTTCCCTTATCCGATCTCTTAACCTGGCTGCTTCTTCAAAGTTTTCCACCTCAACTGCCTTCTGCAATTTAGACTTTAGCTGTTGAATCTGACGCGCTATCCTCAGCTCGACTCCGGCCCTTTTGGGAACCTTACCGTTATGCTTTGTACCGCCATGTATTCTTCTTAATAAGGGTATAAGTTCGCTGGAAAAATATTTGTAACACTCCTGGCAGCCCAGCCTTCCAATCTTCCTGAACTGCTCAAAACCCATCCCGCATCCCTTACACTGGCGTACGCCTTCCTTTTGAACAGCTATTGATGGGTCGTCCATATCCATAAACCCTGCCAGCAAATCGTTTATCGAGAAGGGGATGGATATATTAATCTGGCCCTTCTTGTGCGCACATTCCTCACAAAGATAAAACTCTGTCTTGTTGTTATTCACAATCTTGGTCAGATGGACAGTTGCCGGTTGCTTTTTGCATTCCTGACACAACATTGATACTCACTCCTCTTTTATTAAATGTGAGCTCCTAACGCCCGACACACAGCTGTTCAACTACGCATGGTAAGAATGGCCATCAGCATGGACTTCATCAGATTTGCCCGAATGCTGTCCTTTATGTTTGCAGGAAGAGCGGTCATCGCTTTATCCTGGATAGCCGATTTCATAATGACCGATTCCCGCCTGTCAATAATCCCCTTATCCAGCATATGCTGGATGATGTCTTCCGCGGCCTGCTGGGATATCCGACTGCCTATTCTCTCTCTCAGCAGATACATCAGATAGTCATCCTCATCTATATCCAGCCGGATAATGCGAATATAGCCACCGCCACCCCTCCGGCTCTCTATATAATAGCCTCTGTCAATTGAGAACCTGGTAGCCAGAACATAATTTATCTGTGATGGAGCGCATTCGAAATAATCCGCCAGTTCATTTCTCTGAAGCTCCAACTGTCCATCGCTTTCATTTAACAATGATTTGATAAAATCTTCTATAATATCGCTCAATCTGGCCATAGCGTACCACCTCTTTTGTTATTGACTTTCTTTGACCTTCCCTTTCCTATTATACCCTATTTTCTCCATAAAAAAACGTTTAATTTTTATTGTTTATACATTTATATTATCCTTAAATCTGGATTACAATCATAAAACTCTTCAAATCAAAGTTTTTCTCAGGTTTATACCAAACCTTTGCGTTTTTTGGATAGATATCACAGGACCTGCGCTTTTTCAGGTAACACAATATGGATGATCTCAAAAAACACGGTAAACACTTGATTGTATCGAATAATTGCCCATATTTTCAGCTGAAATCTATACAAAAACCCTTAATCATGATAAACTAATGATCGGTAGCATTATTTTATATAAAGGGGGGCCAACTATGGAAGGTATAGGCTTGCAACTATATTCCATAAAAGAGCTGACCGAAAAGGATTTAATTGGTGCCTTAAAAGAGGTAGCCAGAATAGGCTATGACGGAGTGGAATTTGCGGGATTTTTCGACACACCTGCAAAGGAATTAAAAAAAGCGCTGAACGATCTCAATTTAAAGCCATGCGGCAGCCACACCGGCATTGACCTTTTGCAAAACAAGCTGGAAGATGTTATACAGTATAATCTGGAGATAGGCAATTCATACATAGTATGTCCCGGCCTTCCGCCCCATATGCGGGACAGCGCTGATGCATACAGGAGGCTGGCAGATCTGTTTAACCAAATTGGCCAGCAATGCAAACGCCACGGAATCCAATTCGCATATCACAATCACGATTTTGAATTCCAAAAATTTAACGGCGAGTATGGGCTGGACATTCTGCTTTCAAATACCGATCCCGACCTGGTACACATGGAGCTTGACACATTCTGGGTTGAGTATTGCGGTCTGAAATCGGTGGATTTTATGCGAAAATACAGGCAGCAATGTTCATCCCTTATTCATATAAAGGATTTAAAGAGCATGGATGAAAAGATAAGCACCGAAATCGGAAAGGGCATAATGGACTTTGTAGAGATTGTTGAACTGGGCAAAGAGCTGGGAATAAAATGGTACATCGTAGAGCAGGAAGAATTTGAAATTCCCCAGCTTGAAAGCATACAAATAAGCCTGGAATATTTAAGAAGTATTCTATAGGAGGTGCGGAAATGGATAAGAACAAAGTCAAGGTTGCTATCATAGGGGCGGGAAATATTGCCCAAAGTGCCCACATTCCTTCCTACAAAAAGCTGAATGATGTGGAGATATTAGGCGTATGCGACATAAATTTGGACAGGGCCAGGGACGTAGCCAACAGATATGACATTAAATATGTTTCAGACAAATACCAGGAGATACTTGATATTGAAGAAATAGATGCGGTAAGCATTTGTACCACCAACGATGCCCACGCCGAAATCGCCATCGCAGCAGCCAAAGCCGGGAAACACATACTGTGCGAAAAGCCCATGGCCATGAATGTAAAAGAGGCCGAGGATATGACCAAGGCAGCAAGGGATAACAACATCATATTCATGATGGGCTTCGTCAACCGTTTCCGGGCAGATAGCAAGCTGATAAAAGAGTTGGCGGAGGCGGGCAAGTTTGGCGAGATCTACTATGCAAAAACCGGAATATTGAGAAGACGCGGCACTCCCCTGGGCTGGTTCACCAATTTAGCCAAATCAGGCGGTGGTCCGGTTATAGACATAGGCGTACACGTCATCGATCTGACATGGTACTTCATGGGCAAACCAAAACCCATCAGTGTAAGCGCGGCCACCTACAGCAAAATCGGAGATTACAAGACCAAGGGCGTAAGCCGCTGGGTAGCATTGGACGCCGACAATATAGTATTCGAAACTGAAGATTCAGCCTCAGCCTTTATACGCTTTGAAAACGGTGCCACAATGACGGTAGACGTGAGCTGGGCAATAAACGGAAAGGAAACCGGCGTGTACAGTTACATATACGGCACCAAGGCCGGAGCCAGCCTGGAGCCCCTCATGATCTACGATGAGCAGGAAAACTATCTTTTCGACTCGGCACCGGTTATTAATTCCGAAAACAGTTTTGTCAATGAGATAAGCCATTTCATCGAATGCATACAGGAAGGCAAAGAAACCATAGCACCTGCCGAGGATGGCCTGGAAGTGCAGAAGATACTCAATGGTATCTATGACTCGGCAAAGCTGGGCAAGGAAGTTATTCTCTAGGCCGTCAGCTTATTACGATTTGAATGTCCAAATTACAGGAAAAATTCATGCATTAAAAGACCTCCTGAAGAATGGCCCTATCGGCCTTCTCATTCAGGAGGTCCTTTTATTCAAAGAAAGAGATTTTCAACCGGCTTGGCTCCTCAACTAGCTGCCCTTAATCCTTTATAACCCGCTTGCCCATTTCAATATCCGATACCGCATCCTTGCTGAAGGGGGAAAGGCGCAACCTGAATTTAAATTCATGGGGCAGGAGTTTGTATTGGGGCAGCTGTCCGGGACCGCAGCTGGCGGTACCCAAGCCGTGCTGTTGATAATCCAGGTTCAGGGTTATAAAATCCCGTTTGACCAGCTCATAGGTATGGGCTGCTTTGTCCAAATCCTGTGTTGTAAACCAGTGAGCACTGAAGTCGAAACTGGGCATTCCCACAGCTATCAGGCCCATGCCTCGAATGTTGGTAAAAGCTGCCCATTTTGTATCGGTACGATTGCCATTTTCCTGCGGACGCACATAGGGTGTATAAAGCTCATCCACCGTGCAATTATATATGCCAAAGCGATTGGCCTGCTTGCTGTCGCTGTAAGATTCGCCGGGGCCGCGGCCATACCATGAGACCAGATCCAGCTGTTCAGGCAATGCCATTTGAAGCCCTATTCTCGGCAGGGTTTCGGGCAGCTTGCCCTGCGGAACCCCATGAACTTCAATAATCACATCGCCGCTTCCGTAAATATCGTAGGTATAATCGCACAACATACCCCAATCGTACACCGGCGGGGCGATCCTGGTGCTTACCCGTACCCTGACATGTTTTTCGTTGCACTTCTCCCAATGCATTTCATCAAGCCTGTGTTGTAGCTGATCCAGGCCCATTCTGCGCCACATGACTGCTTCCCGCACATCATTATCGGTAGGAGCTCTCCAGAAGTTCATCCTGGGGCCCCTGACCAGCATGCTCATCCCCTGGTAATCCCAGCTTTTAAGCAGACCGCTCACCCTGTCAAACACCATTTCAAAGCCGTCCCCTTTAACCGAAAGAATGTTTTCATTCTGACAACAGGATAATGGGGACATGGAGTCCACACTAACGGCGGGCGAAGCCGGCGATTCAACCGGCAGTTTGAACTGAGCCCAGGCAATTTCATATCCCTTTTCAGCCCACCGGGTATCATTTGCAAGAACAAAAGATAGGTTCAGCCAGTAATCAGTCCCCGGCTTAGGCCGCTTTGGCATTTCAATGGGTATATCTATAACCTGGCTGTCTCCAGCTTTAATATGGGGCATACTCAAGCACCCCTTCTGCATCACCTGCCCATCGGCCTTTACATCCCATGATAACAGCAGGTGATCCAGCGAAATAAAATCGTAGCGATTTATAATTCTGACCTTGCCATTTCTGAGATCCACCTCTTCCACCTTAACCGGTTCCAGCACCTTCTTATACTCCAGCAGTCCCGGGGAAGGCGTTCTGTCTGGGAACAACAAACCGTCTATAACAAAATTTCCGTCATTGGGCTCATCCCCAAAATCTCCTCCATAGGCATAGTATTCTTTTCCATCAGCCGTTGTCTGGCGGATTCCATGGTCCAGCCATTCCCATACGCAACCGCCCTGAAGCCGTTTATATTTATAAAACACATCCCAGTACTCTTTGAGTCCGCCGGGGCCATTGCCCATAGCGTGGGCATATTCGCACATAATATGGGGCCTTTTCATAGAAGTCTTCTGCCCTATTTCCTCCATCACTTCCACCGGAGTGTACATTGTGCTGTACACATCGGCTGCTTTGGGCTCAAGCTCTTCCTGATCAAAAATTTTACTGGTCTCACCCTCATAGTGAATCAGACGGCTGGGATCTATCTCCCGTGCTTTTGCCGCCATGGCTTCATGGTTGCGGCCAAATCCCGATTCATTGCCCAATGACCACATTATGATACTGGGATGGTTCTTGTCCCGTTCTACCATCCGAACCATTCTCTCAACATATGCCTCCTGCCATTCGGGATCGTCGCTCAGCCGATTCCAGTCATTTATAACAGCAAAGCCATGGCATTCCAAATCCGCTTCATCGATAACGTACAAGCCGTACTCATCGCACAGATCATAAAACCGGGGATCGTTGGGATAGTGGGAGGTTCTGACGGTGTTTATATTATGCCGTTTCATTAAAATTACGTCCTTCAGCATAGCGTCCAGCGGAACCGCCCTGCCACGGTCCGGATGGTGATCATGACGATTTACGCCTTTCAGCATTATGGGCACTCCGTTGACCAGAAAATTGCCGTCCTTTAATTCAATAGTTCTGAAACCCACCCTGTAAGGGACAACCTCCTGTATCCGGCCTTTTTCGTCCTTAATTGTAAACAGCAGCTTATATAGATAAGGGTATTCGGCTGACCATTTCTCCGGCTTGGATACGGGTATTTCGACCTCCAACGCCTTTTGACCGTCTCCGGGGACGGATATATCACAAATCCACGGTTGCTGCTGCACAGGCGAGTCATCAGCATCCAGCAGTTCTATCTCCATCCTATAGCCGTTGGCCTCGTTGGCGGAGTTGTTGTTAACAATGGCTTTAACACTTAAAACCGCATCCCTGTAGTCGTCATCCAGCCTTGTTTGAATGAAGAAGTCAAACAAGTGCAGCCTGGGCCGGGCAATAAGATACACATCCCTGAATATTCCGCTTAACCACCACATATCCTGATCTTCAAGATAGCTTCCATCGCACCATTGATATACTCTTACAGAAAGGCTGTTCATACCGGTGCGGATCCATTGAGTGATATCAAATTCCGAAGGTAAACGGCTGCCCTGGCTGTAGCCCACCTCGTGGCCGTTCACCCATACATGAAATGCGCTGTCAACCCCTTCAAACCTCAAGCATATCCTGTGTTCTTTCCAATCTTCAGGTATGTAAAAATCCCGCCTGTAACAACCCGTAGGATTTTCGGTAGGTGTTCTGGGAGGGTCTACCGGAAAAGGATATATAACATTTGTGTAATGGGGCCGCCCGTACCCGGCCATCTGCCAGCTCAAAGGGACCTCAATATCATCCCAGGAACTCACGTCATAGTCATCTCTGTAGAAATCCTTGGGCGCTTCAGCCGGCGTAGCACTGTATTGAAATTTCCATACACCGTTGAGCAGTTTAAAATACCTTGATGCTCCTGGCTGCCCAGCCAAAGCCGAGTCCACATCATGGTAGGGAATGAAATATGTCCTGGCCGGCAGCCGGTTCCGCTGCAATACCTTTAGATTCTCCCAATCATTAATAATATTGTTGGCCATTATCCTGCCTCCCTTTGCATGATTTTAATATTTTATATGGTTTTATATGGTTCCATTACCTTTCAGTAACACATCCTCATATATGACACCATACAACAAATTATGGCCCAACCATTGAACACACACATATATATTTGTCTATGAGAAAAACAGGCTGTACTTCTCAAGAGAGGTACAAATAGCATCAATATTTTCAAGGGACACATCAGGCCCGCACTCAGCTATCAACATCAGCCCGCCTTCAGGCGCTCCCAGCTTCTCAACAGCCTCTCGCACATGATCATCAATATCTTTGGGGGTACAAAATGGGAACAACTGTCGATCCAGATCCAAATCAACGCACACCTTTCCCTTGCATACTTTGACCAGATTATCAATTCCGTTGGCCCTTACCTGGGGATTGATAATATTTACCCCGCACTCTATCAAATCAGGAATGATTGGATAAATACACCCGTCGCTGTGCATATAGACATATTTACCTGCTTCACGACAGCGACCATACATTTTCATATAACATGGTTTTAAATATTTCCGCCATTTTTCCGGGCTAATGGGAAGGCTGTGCTGCATTCCAAGATCATCGCCAAAATACATCACCTGAGAGCTGTTATTTTTCAGGATTATATCCAACTGCCGCAGATTGTACTCCAGGACAATATCGATGAGCATATCAAGTTCCGGCGGTTCTTCAGCAAAATCTATCATCAGCTCTTCAAAGCCTCGTAGATCGGCCAGCCGCAAATACATGAACCCATGAGGCAGACCTATATCGACCTCCGGAGCTTTTAAGCTGTGAACCGCTTCACGGGTTGGAACAGGATGATGCGTAACAATGGCTTCCATACCATCGTGTATATTGCTCCACACACAACCCCAGGCATCAACATGCTCCCCTTCATTATAAGTCAGAGGTTTTTCACTGTAGTCGTGCTTCTTGCCTGCATATTCTCCAAATATCAAAGGATGTCTGGATACTATGTCCTCCAAATCTTCCCTGTACTTCATCCAGGTTGCCGGCAGCAAGCTCACCCTTACCGGTATCCTCTCAGGATATTCGAATTTCATGGCCTTCATAAAATCATTCATACAGATTCCCCTTACACATACATATTTCAAAATATTCGCCAGGCTCGGCTTTAAGCTGTTCTGCCCCTATCTATTATATCAAATTCTGCCAGTGCTTGTACAGAAAGCCAATCAGCCATTTTTACTCAGGTTAACCAGTCCTCTGTCCAGGCAATCGATAAGAGTATCCACGCTCTCAAGCCCTACCGATATCCGTATTGTTCCAATGGGTATCCCCGTTTTTTTGGAGGTTTCTTCATCCATTCCGACCCCCACCGGAGCTATCAGGCTTTCAAAACCTCCCCAGCTTGGTCCCTTTTTAAAGTATTGCAAGCTGTCAACAAATTCCAATACTTTGTCAGGATTCCCTTTAGTGATGAAGCCTAAAACTCCCGAATAACCTTTCATCTGCTTTTTCCCCAGCTCGTATTGGGGATGGCTTTTAAGACCCGGATACAAAACCCTTTCCACCACAGGATGCTGTTCAAGGAACTGAGCAATCTCCAAAGCGCTTTCTTGATGTTGCTTCATCCTTACAGGCAGAGTTCTAAGCCCTCTGATTAACAGCCACGCCTGATGGGGATCCATTATGCCTCCCAGCAAACACCTCTCCCCGTACTGGATAGCATGGATTATATCTTTTCTGCTAACAATAACGCCCCCTATTATATCACTATGGCCCGCCAGATACTTAGAAGCGCTGTGAACCACCATGTCTATCCCAAACTCCAACGGATTCTGGAATATGGGAGTGGCCCATGAATTATCCACAATCGTGGCTATCCCATATGATTTGGCAAGCTTTGCTACACTCTCAAGATCCTGCAGGGTAAATACCAATGAGGAAGGTGTTTCCAAATATATTAGTTTTGTATTCGGCCGTATAGACCTTTCATATTCCTCCAGCTTCTCCCCCGAAACAAGGGTAAATTCCACTCCAAACTTATCATGCAGAAGCTCAATAAAGTTCCGGGCAGGCGAATATGCGTTCTTAACCATAATAACATGACTGCCCGTTGAAACCCAGTAAAATATTGCGGTCGAAATGGCAGCCATCCCGGAAGAGAAGCACAGGGCAGCTTCACCCTTTTCAAGGGCGGCGATCTTCTGTTCCGCAATTTCAATTGTAGGATTGGAAAGCCTTGTATAGTTATACCTCCCCTCCTGCTCTTCCCCGCTCAATTCGTAATCTACAAAAAGTGAATTTTGAAATATGGGGGGAACTACGGCTCCAAAGAAACGGTCATAATCATCCCCCAAATGAGTGCATATGTCCTGCGCCGTACGTATATATTCTCTGTTTATTCTTCCTTTTTTATCCGCCATAAAAATACTACACTCCTTGCTACATATATTTGCACCATCAAAAATAAGAGGGTTCATTGCAAAATGAAATGTTACCATAAAAAACAGTAAAAACCATAGTGAGAAACCTTAATACGATATAAACACACAGAACCCCTACATTTAGTAGGTCCCACTATGGCCCATAACAATTGTATCATGAAATCCCGTTCAGATAAACTATAATATATGAAATTGGCTGTGCTGGGCATTAAAAAAATAACCCAAAAATCTCACATCCATCTTTCCACAACCCTTTGTATGATCTCCCAGCTGAAACCTCTGCGGGCCAGCGCCTGACCGGTTTTTATAACCATTTCCTTCTTTTCCAGGCCCTTGTACCTTTCATAGTATTTATTTGCCAGCTTAAACGCCTGCTCCTCCTCTTCCTCATCCGTTATGGAACCTACCACCTCCTCAATGATCTCTCCGTCAATCCCTTTCTGCCGAAGCTCATACGCTATTGCCAGCCTGCCTCTGGCACCGGCCTGCATTCTGCTGCTGACCCAATCCCTTGCAAAAGCTTTGTCATCGATCAAACCGTATCCTTTTAGCTTTTGCACCGCATCCCGGATCGTTCCATCTCCAAAGCCCTTTTTTCGCAAATAGTCTTCCACTTCCTTAGAGCTTCTGGAACGAAAGCCCAAATAACGAAGGGCAGCATTATATGCTTTCTTTACCCCATCCTCATCAAGCCAATTTTTGAGCTTCCCTTGATCAATCTCGGTACCTTCTTTTAAACCATATTTTATCAGCAGTTCTTTATTAAGACTGAAATTGGTGCCATCGTCCATATATATTATGCAATCGTCCTTATGCCCCTTCTGAGATGCTATTTTTACAATACGACCCATACAACCTGACCCTTCCCATCCTATCAATCCTTCTCATTATAAAAAATGGTGTCATTGCGACACCATTTATATCATCTATGCGCTGGCAAATACCTCCTCGAATTCCTCCGTATCCAGCTTTTCTTTCTCCAGCAGCGCCTCGGCCACTTTATGGAGTTTGCCAATATTCTCCTTAAGCAGCCTTTCAGCCCTTTCATAGGCCTGCTGTACAATACGCTTGGTCTCCCTGTCTATGAGGGATGCCACATCTTCACTGTAGTTGCGATAGGTGCCCCAATCCCTTCCAAGGAATATCTCTTCATACTTACCTCCGAAGGTCACAGGCCCAATGTTATCGCTCATTCCATACTCGGTTACCATCTTCCGAGCCATTTGGGTTGCTCTCTGAATATCATTGGAAGCTCCGGTACTGATATCATTCAAGACCAATGCCTCAGCAACCCGTCCGCCCAACAATTGGGTAATCTCATCCATCAGCTCGGATTTGGATACGAAATATTTATCCTGCTCGGGCAGTGTCAGGGTGTAGCCACCTGCCATTCCTCTGGGAATAATCGATATCTGATGAACGGGATCGGCATTGGGAAGCAGTTTTGAGACCACGGCATGACCTGCCTCATGGTAGGCCACCAAGCGCTTATCCTTATCAGTAAGAACCCTGCTTTTCTTTTCAGGTCCCGCAATGACCCGCGTGATGGCTTCCTCCAGCTCATCCATACCTATCTGTTTCTGGCCCTTTCGGGCTGCCAAAATAGCTGCTTCGTTCATCATATTTTCCAAATCGGCCCCCGTAAAACCGGGAGTCCTCTTGGCCAACACCTTCAAATCCACTTCCGACTTCAAAGGTTTCCCCCTGGAATGAACCTTCAGAATCTCCTCACGCCCTTTAATGTCGGGAATACCAACCGTAATACGCCGGTCAAACCTTCCGGGGCGCAACAGAGCAGGATCCAGAATATCCGGCCTGTTGGTAGCAGCAATTATGATGATCCCCTCGTTTACTGAAAAGCCGTCCATCTCCACCAGCAATTGGTTGAGGGTCTGTTCCCGCTCATCGTGTCCTCCGCCCAGACCGGCACCCCGGTGCCGCCCAACAGCGTCGATCTCATCAATAAATACAATACAGGGAGAATTCTTCTTGGCCTGTTCAAACAGATCCCTCACCCGCGATGCTCCCACACCAACGAACATCTCCACAAAATCAGAACCGCTGATGCTGAAGAAAGGCACACCTGCCTCTCCAGCAACGGCTTTGGCCAGCAGGGTTTTCCCCGTTCCCGGGGGTCCTACCAAAAGAATGCCTTTGGGGATCCTGGCCCCCAATTCTAAATATTTTCGAGGATTCTTAAGAAAATCTACGACTTCCTTAAGCTCATCCTTTTCTTCATCAGCACCAGCAACATCATCAAAAGTCACCCTGCGCTTGGCATCCGTATGCAGTTTCGCACGGCTTTTACCAAACGCCATAACCCGATTGCCCCCGCCCTGAGCCTGCTGCATAAATACAAACCAAAACACAACGAACAGAATTATTATAACGGCAAAGGGCAACAAATTAAGCCACCACGGCGGTTCTGCAGGTGGCTGTGGATCCCAGGCAAAACCAAAATCTGCCAAACTTATCTCCTCTGGCGATTTACCCAGCCGTTTGGCCTCCGCAGCTTTTACATCCTGCAAAAAGGTTTCCATTGAAGGCAGATATACCTGAAAATCGTACTTGTCCGGAAAACTATTTTCATATCTGGAGCCCTTTCTCACACCTATAGCGACATTTTCTACAGTCCTCAATTTTGAAATGTTTCCGTTTTCTATCTCCCGGATAAGCTCCGGATAAGATACTTTTTGGTGCCCCACATCTATATCAAGCAGAGTAACTATGAAAATAATCGCGATCAACAGGATCAGATAAAAGCCTGGGCCCCTAAGAAATTTCCTCAAACCCAGCCCTCCTTCACTAATCTACACATATAATCATATACCGTTATTGGTGTATAGAAATATTCCCTATGCAAATATTACAACAGGCATACTTCCTAATATTCCAACTCAAAAACGGCCCCATTTGGCTTTTTATATTGTAACACAACAACACGCAACAATGCAACGCATCAGCCGCATATTTCCCTAAAATAAACTATCTTAAGAACTTATTCGATATTATCGTCATCCAATACACGGATACATGGCAAATTGCGGTATTTCTCCGCATAATCGAGACCGTATCCTACAACAAACTTATCTGGTATGGTAAAGCCAACATAATCTACTTTCACCGGAGAGCGGCGCTTGGATGGTTTATCAAGGCAGCAGCATATCTTTAAGCTCTTCGGATTTCTTGACAGAAGATTATCGGCAAGATAGTTCAAAGTCAAGCCGGTATCCACTATATCCTCCACAATGAGCACGTCCTTTCCCTCTATCTCTTCATCCAGGTCCTTTAATATACGAACCACACCTGAAGAATGGGTGGAACGGCCATAGCTGGACACTGCCATAAAATCTATTATCAGAGGGAGCTTTATCTGCTTTACCAGATCGGCCAAGAACATCACCGCACCCTTCAGTATGCCGATCACAACCAGCTCCTTCCCCTGGTAATCCCTTGTAATCTCTTCTCCCATTTCACTTATACGCTTCATAAGGGTTTGCTCATCAATAAGAATTTTTCCGATACTATGCAAATTATTTCCCTCCTTCATGTGTAGCTTCCTTACAGATTTATTTAACAAGGCAGTCTTCCGTTTCAGCGAAGATAAGCCGGCAAGCCGGATTAGACTCCCTACACAATAACTCCGCCTTTTGACCTCATTTGTCAGCGCTGTCTCCCGTCAAAAATCTGGCCTTAAGCTCAACAATGTTTTTCGTATTCCCGGTTATCCTGTAATCTTGATGAATCTGCAAGCCAACCACCCAAATTATGTTATGCTCATCGGTTACCAGCGGAATGCTATCCCTCTTCCTCCGGGGGATCTTATTGTCTATAAAATAGTCCTTGAGCTTTTTTACCCCCTCCATGCCAAAGGGTTTAAATCGATCGCCCTTTCTGCGCTTTCGCACCCTCAACCGTCCCCTTATAACATCACCATCTATATATATACACCACGGGGATGAAAAGCAAACCTCCCGACGTTGTACATTCCGTGCAGCAATCTCCATACCTGTCTCCCTGATTATTACCTTGCCCGGAACATTCAAATGGTATTGGAACTCAATGGGGTGCTCCATGGTTTTATCACATGATAACACAACATGTCCGTAATCCTTGTAAACCACCACACCCCCCGGCAGCTGCAGCTCCGAACCCGTTGCTGAGCCGGACAACATATTAATCACACCGTCTATGTGATTGGCCTGTATCCCTTCAAGCCCTCTCAGGCGTTCCAAAGCCATCCTTAAAATTCGCCGTCTGACAGCAATGTGGCAGGACAAAAAGGCCTTTAAATCGAGCCCGATCTCATTGTTTTGGCCTGTAAACACCGTCATCCTTTCATACTGTTCCCTGCAATAATGGTCCAAAAATTCATCTTCATCGCGAATAAGAACCCCCATTCGAACAAGGACATCCACAATATTCGGGTTGAAGTTCTTTTGGATATAGGGTATGAGCTGATACCGAATGCGATTTCGGGTATAGCCGGTATCGCGATTGGTTGCATCAATGCGAAAGCTTAACCCGTTGTCCCGGCAGTATTTTTCTATATCCCTCCGGGATACTTCCAAAAGGGGGCGTATATATTTGCCGTCACGTACAAATTCCATACCCTTCAAACCCCGCATGCCTGTACCGCGCAATATATTGTGGAGAATGGTTTCAGCCTGATCGTCCCGGTGATGCCCCAGCGCAATCTTATGGCCATCTATTTTTTCAAACACCTGGTCGAAAAAACGATAACGAACCATCCTTCCCGCTTCCTCTTCGGTAACGCCCATCTCCGCTGCCAGCTCGGGTACATTAAATTTCTCAATAAATAAAGGGACATCCCATTGCTGACATAATTGGACAACAAAGTCCGCATCCTGATCAGCTTCTGTCCCTCTGATCCCATGATGTACGTGAGCAGCAAACAGCGTTAGGCCCATGGTTTGCCCAAACCGCTTTAAAAGGTGCAACAACGCTACTGAATCGGGGCCGCCGGAAAGCCCGACCAGTACCCGTTCCCCCGAAGACAGCATTTTATGCGTATGAATGGTATGGAGAACTCTGACAAGCATTCAATCACCTATATAACCTGAATAAAAACATTGTAGCCTTTTTAATAATATTTTTCAAGGGGGAATTTTATAAAAAGGCGGCTCTTGAAAAGCCGGCCAGATATAATTGACTAAAGGCTGGGTTTCCATATTCTGCTGACCATTACCGTCATATCATCATTGGCTATGCCGTTCGTCTGTTTAAGGGCCTCTTCCATTATAAAATCAGCCATCTCCTGAGGGTTTCTGGTGCTGTAATTTGCAATTCTGCCGGCAAACCATTCATCCTGATCTAGTTCCGAATCTACGCTATTTAATACTCCGTCGGTCACCATTATAATCATGTCCCCATCCTCAAGGATTACCTTAACGGTTTCAACTTGGATCTTGTCAAGTATCCCCATGGGCAGAGCGTGGGATTTTATAACATCCACCCGATCCTTTCTCTTGATAAAGGTTGACATCGCACCTATTTTAACTATATCGGCGCTGGCCCTGATTAGATCCACCACACAGAGATCTGCGGTAGCAAATATCTCATCCCTTGAACGGAGTATCAGCACCGAGTTAATTGTATGTACCGTCATATCGAGGTCAAAACCGGCTTCAAGAAAATTTTCCAGCAAGGACACCACCATACTGCTTTCAGCGTCGGCCCTGCTTCCCGAGCCCATGCCATCGCTCAAAGCCAGCATGTATTTCCCATCATCAAGGGGAATGGAGGAATAATTATCTCCGCAGGCATCGGCATATTGCTTTATCCTCCTTGCTACACCGGTCATAATTTTATACCTCTCTGCTTCAACAAACTGCAGAACACATTCCCTGCCACCGCTATTACATCTCTTAAAATTGCAGGACATGGGCTTTCTCAATATATCACCTATTACCCTTTCAACATGCCGGCTACATTCCATCCGCCGGCCGCAGGACTTTTTTGTAACATTTACTTCGATCTTTCCGTCGGTCTTTTCCGCAACCGTTACTTCCCTTACACGTATTCCCTGCCTATCCAGTTCAAACAATATGGCATCTTCAAGCTCCTTATTGAATTTGATATCCACATCAAGTTCACAGGCCAAACCGGTTATCAGCTTTGATATCCCTTCCAGCTGTCGTGCAACAAGGTTGCGGCATTCGTCTATCTTCTGGCGCCATCTATAGTTTATTCTGTACAGATCGTAAGCTTCATTCAGGATATCCAGCACAGTATCCATTTGCAAACAATTTTCGCTAATAGCAGAGGGAATGCATTCCCGATCCGCCCTTCCCTTTGATTCGATTATGCTTATAATCTCAAACATGTTGTTGTACGTGCTGTAAAAATTTCGCTGCCAGCAGGTTTTGTAAAGCCCGCAATTAATACACACCTGATTGACCGCCAGGTCAAGTAGTTTATTCAGATCCTCTTTCCCCGTCATAACATTATATTGGGACACCCTGGAGAACGCCTCTGCCAGTCTATGGTACACCTGCGAAAAAGCCTCCAACCTATTTACCATAAGCTCCTTAAGCCTGTTAGTGTGTCCCTGCCGGTTTCCCATCGCTTCGAATCTGACATCGGATAACTGCTTCAACCTTTCAATCATCTTCAGGGGTATGAGCATCGTAATGCCGGCCGATACTCCAATTTCTCCAAACTGCAGCATGGTTTCAGTAGAACGATTAATATAGAATGTCATAAGGGCATTCGAAAGAAAAAATGCACAGCCGGACCCCAATCTTCCCAAACCCCGGAAAGTCCCTACAATGAGTCCGCAGACTGCAAAATGTCCGATAAACATCGGTTCCGTTTGTCCGGCCAGTGATGTGACCAGACCTATCGTTCCGCCCACGGCGGCTCCCGTCCCAGGCCCGCCAATATATGAAAACAACAGAACCAAGGTAACGGCCAATATGTTTTTAATCGACAGCCCAAACAGATTAACATCCCATAAACCGACAACGAGAAGGGCCGCGAAAATACAAATGCTGACCATCTCTTGCTCGGATAAAACTCCTCGCTCCTCCGGCCGGACAAAAAGATCCACCACCGGCCCGTACACAAAAACCATTAAGAAGCCTATGATGCTTTCCAGACATGCTACAATCATATCATATATCAGAAAATTCTGCCGACTGATATACAGCAGATTTGCCAGTATCAGGATCACGAACACACCCAGCGCCGTATGAATATTCCTCCATCTTTTTAGCTTTGCCCTTAGGACACGCCCGTATACATAAACAGCAAACACGGCCATTATGTATTTCAACGCAAAACTGTTAAATCCCGTGTGTACAAAACCAAGACTTGCAGCCAGCAGAAACAAGCCGCAGTTCCGCTTACGCTGCATTATACAGGCAAACAACACCACACCAAAAGGCGCAATCTCATTGAAGATAACGGCTCGTCCCATCAGAAAGCAAGATGCCCACATCAGAATACTCTTTACCGCTTCCTTCCACTGAATTCCCGGCATTACAATATTTTTGGCCGTCTTTCCCGCTAAACCTCGGTATAGGTATTCTCCCTTTTGTGCCATAAAGCACACCACCCATAAAGCCATAGTCCGCATTACAAAATAAGCAAGGACATTATACCAGAGGCCGGACAAATATTTTGTCAATATTTGGGAAATGTATCTCAAAAACTTTCCGACATATTGTACAAACACCAAACATGGCTTATCTTTTTTCTCTTAAAGCAGGTTGCGAGTTTTCAACTGCCGGAATTCAACAGGGGTAAAGGGAGCGATCAAAGTATAACCGCAAACTATATGCTTTTCCTCACATATGATTTAATATGATTTAACAGAATTGTTCGTATTTGGAAAGACGGGTACGCAGCCATGATATGCGGACCTACAGTTGGCAGCCATAACTGAAACATAAAGCAGCCATAAAACCGAAACATAAAAAATAATGGCAGGATAATAGGCTGCCGGCATTATCCGACAGCCTACACAGCAATCAATCGGGACTAAACTCATCGTGACCGTTGCAAATTTGACAGACAAAGCGTGCCTACACAGCATTCAATCGGGGCTAAACCCTGTCCTATAACAATTAAAAACAGTTTTTGCAAGTTTGCTATAGAGCCGCATCCTTCTTTTCCAGCATATCCTTTACCTTCATCAGCCTGGTGCGGTTTCCCCTCTCGTCTTCATCCAGCTTCATTGTAATATATCTGATGGTCTCCTCGAGCTGGGGGATTACAATGTATTCCAGCGCATTTACCCTTCGCCGGGTTTTTTCTATTTCATCGGCCAGCATCTGGCATGTCTTTTCCACCTGGGCCAGCTCTATCATCAGGGGAAGAATCCCCGACAGGGTTACAATAGCTCCGTCCAGCTCAGCGGAAGTGGTGGAAAAGCTGTAGGGGTAGGGAGATACATCCTCGTCGGTCTCTTCCCTGTACTCTATAACCGGAACGACCACCCCCATGACATTGTCGGTTGAAGGCTTTATCTCAACCCTTCGGCTGGGAAACATTATCGCCTCCTCCAAAAACTCGGAGGACATAACAGCCCGTGTCATCAAAAAATCCTTAAGGGCCTGGGTTAATTTTCCTTCCATCTCTTCCCTCAATTTCTTATTTTGCCTTACCAGATCCACAAACCGGCGTACCATCTCATCCCGCTTGTCCTTCAGCAGCTTATGACCTCTAACGGCCACCTGAAGCCTTTCTTTCAAACGGGTAAGCTCCATCCTCGTGGGATTGACCCTCATTACCGCCATATATTAATCAGCCCCTTTTTTATCGGGAAGGTATTTGTCGATGTATTCATCCCGTATACGCCTGAGCTCACTTCTGGGTAATATTGACAAAAGTTCCCAGCCAAGATCCAAAGTCTCCTCTATGGAACGGTTGGTTTCGTATCCCTGGGACACGTAGCGCATCTCAAACTCATCCGCAAACTTGGCATAGAGCTTATCCACATCGCTGAGGGCAGCTTCCCCAAGAACGACGGCCAGCTCCTTTGCCTCCTTGCCTCTGGCATAGGCAGCAAACAGCTGGTTCATGGTGTCGGCATGATCCTCCCGGGTCTTACCCTCGCCAATTCCCTTATCCTTGAGACGGGACAGGGATGGCAAAACATCAATGGGAGGAGATACGCCCTTTCGATGCAGCTCCCTGCTCAGAATGATCTGACCTTCGGTAATATACCCCGTTAAGTCCGGAATGGGATGGGTCTTATCATCCTCCGGCATGGTCAATATGGGTATCTGGGTAATTGAACCCTTCTTCCCCCGTATTCTTCCCGCCCTCTCGTACATGGTGGCCAGGTCGGTATACATATACCCGGGATAACCCCGGCGTCCCGGCACCTCCTTGCGGGCTGCCGACACCTCCCTGAGGGCTTCGGCATAATTGGTAATGTCGGTAAGTATTACCAGCACATGCATGTCTTCCTCGTAGGCAAGATATTCAGCCGCCGTCAAGGCCATGCGGGGTGTTGAAATACGCTCAATAGCAGGATCATTGGCCAGATTCATAAACAGAACCGCCCTATCGATGGCTCCGGTTCTGCGGAAATCCGAAACAAAGAAATCGGCCTCTTCAAACGTTATACCTATAGCAGCAAAAACTACGGCAAATTCGCTTTCGCTTCCCAGCACCTGTGCCTGCCGTGCAATCTGGGCAGCCAGCTGGGCATGGGGCAATCCCGCACCTGAAAACACCGGCAGCTTTTGCCCACGAACCAATGTATTTAAACCATCAATGGCGGAAATACCGGTTTGGATAAACTCGGAAGGATAATCCCTTGCAGCAGGATTTATGGGCTCGCCATTGATGTCCATTCGTTTTTTGGGGATTATATCCGGTCCACCGTCTATCGTTCTGCCCATTCCGTCGAATACCCGTCCCAGCATGTCCCTTGATACACCCAGCTCAATGCTTCTGCCGAGAAACCGGGCTTTGCTGTCGGAAATCCTCAATCCATGGGACCCCTCAAACAGCTGGACTAGGGCTTTATCTCCATCTACCTCCAAAACCCGGCCTCTCCGAACTTCACCATTGGCCTGTTCAATTTCAACCAATTCGTTGAATTTGGCCCCCTCAACATGCTCAACCAGCATCAGCGGCCCTACTACCTCGGTTATGGTTCTGTATTCCTTAAGCATAGACCAATCCTCCCTCTGATGTCAGAGACGACATCTGCTCCCTCAACTCTTTCATAATATCATCCAACTGGCTCAACCGATCCTCCGGGATATATTTGGCACGGCCGATACGCTCTCGAACCGGAAGGTTTGTAACCTGGCTCAATTCGGCTCCTGCTTCAAGGGCCTGCTGCCCCAGACGGTGGAATTCAAGGATCAGTTTGAGCATTCTGTACTGCTTGTCAAGAGAGGTATAGGTATCAACATCATGGAAGGCATTCTGGTGCAGATAGTCTTCTCTGATGGATCTGGCCGTCTCCAGCACCAGCCGATCCTTCACCGACAAGGCATCCACGCCCACCAGTCTGACTATCTCTTCCAGCTGAGATTCTTCCTGGAGTAATGTCATAGCCTCCCGTCTCAGCTTAACCCATTCTTCCGACACTTCCCCGGCGTACCATTCGTCCAGGCGATCCAGGTACAGCGAATAGCTGGTCAGCCAGTTGATGGCCGGAAAATGCCTGCGGTATGCCAGCTGAGAATCAAGGCCCCAGAATACCTTGACAATACGCAAAGTGGCCTGGGTAACCGGCTCGGAAAAATCGCCTCCGGGCGGAGAGACGGCACCGATAGCCGTTATGGTTCCCTCGCGTTTATCCTGCCCGAAACATATTACCCGGCCGGCCCGTTCGTAAAACTCGGCAAGCCGGGAACCGAGATATGCGGGATAGCCCTCTTCTCCCGGCATTTCTTCCAATCGGCCCGACATCTCGCGAAGAGCTTCCGCCCACCTTGATGTTGAATCAGCCATAATGGCAACGCTGTAGCCCATATCTCTGAAATATTCGGCAATCGTTATTCCCGTATAAATGGATGCCTCACGGGCAGCCACCGGCATGTCGGAGGTATTGGCAATAAGCACAGTACGCTTCATAAGCGGTTCCCCGGTCTTAGGATCTTTAAGGCGGGGAAACTCCATAAGAACATCGGTCATCTCATTGCCCCGCTCACCGCATCCCACGTACACTATAATGTCGGCATCAGCCCACTTGGCCAGCTGATGCTGTACCACCGTTTTACCGCTGCCAAAAGGCCCGGGGACGGCAGCCACCCCGCCTTTTGCTACCGGAAAAAAGGTATCTATAACCCGCTGTCCCGTCAGCATAGGAAAGGCAGGCGGCAGTTTTTCTCTGTATTTTCTGCCAATACGCACAGGCGTACGCTGCATCATCGTTATATCAACCAGTGTTCCATCATCGCTTTTAACCTTGGCAATGGGTTCAACAATGGTAGCCTGCCCCTGGTGTATCCACTCGACGGTTCCCCTTATACCAGCCGGCACCATTATGCGATGTTCCACTATGGGGGTCTCCTGCACCACCCCTACTATATCGCCGGTTTCCACCCTGTCCCCCGGCTTTGCCCGGGGAACGAATTCCCATTTTCGTTCCCGGTCTAAAGGGGGCACCTCTACCCCCCTGACGATCCTGTCTCCCACCTTTTCCCTGATAAGGGTGAGCGGTCGCTGAATTCCGTCAAATATGGATTCTACAAGACCCGGACCCAGTTCCACGCTTAAAGGCTCACCTGTGGAATACACCGGTTCCCCCGGCCCCAGTCCGGATGTCTCTTCATAAACCTGAATCGAAGCTCTATCCCCCCGCAACTCGATTATCTCGCCAATAAGTCGCCTGTCGCTCACCCGAACCACGTCAAACATCTTTGCATCAGCCATTCCTTCAGCTACAACAAGTGGTCCGGATACTTTAACGATTCTACCCTGCATAGCTTACCTACCCTCGCTCTCCAAATAATATGTCAACTCCCAAGGCCTTTTCCACACTGGCTTTAACGCCCTTAAGTCCAAGCCCCAGGCTCCCCGCATTGTTCGGAATAAGCGTGATAACCGGAAAAGGCACGGTACTGTATCTTTCAATGGTCTCCTTAATATGTTCAGCAATGTTCTCGGTTAGGAAAAGAACTGCATACTTTTCCTTAGCCAGCCTGTGAATCAGCCTGGCAGCCTCTTCAGGCTGTGTTACGGGAAACACCGAAAGGCCTAACGCCTTAAACCCAAGTATGGAATCCCTGTCGCCTATAACTCCCATTTTATACATAGACATCACGTAACCTCTCACGAATTCTTTCTGCAGGCATGTTGTTGAGCTTACCCACCATAATTATGCGAATCAGCTTGATCTCATTTTCCTTACCCAGCAGGTACCCTGCTATTGCCTCTATCCCAAAAGGATTGTGTTTGCCCGCTCTTACGTATTCAAGCAGATAATTATCCATCAATCTTTCAAAGGCCGTTAAATTTCCGCTTCTTAGAAAGTCCTGGATACCCTCGGCTGCCAATTTGCCGTAGGGAGTATATTCCAACGTGCTTATTATACTCTCATAGGGCTGGTCAATGGCATTGGCAAAATAGGCAATATCCAAATCGCCATACGGGATCAGCAGCCTTTTTAAAAATTCAAAATCTTCGCCTAACCTTTTAGCACGCAGAAGCGAACGGAGATTGACAAGATCCACCTGCTTTTTAAAATATTGGGTGACAAATGAATTCCTTTTCCTTCGGCAAACACCAAAAATATGATCATACATGGCCCGATCCAGCACGATATCTATCTTCTGAGGATCGATCCTGAGGGTGAACATCTCTTTAATCTGTCCAACCGCATCCCCCATAAACCGGGGCAATGTCTTGTTTTCTTCAGCCTCAAGCCCGGCCTTCAAAACCTCAATGGGTACAGTCCCCATATCGGATAAAGCCAAAGCATCATTTTCACTGCCGGAATACATACTTTTCAGCATAACCTTTAGATTATGAAAATCATATTTCAGAAAAAACAAGCCCACCATATCCGGGTCGGGAGAGATCTCATCAATAAATTCGCGAACCCGCTTCATCTCCCTGGTCAGCATTTCCTCATAATCGTAAGGAGAAGACAGCTCAGAAACAAGAGGAGCATAGCTTGTCTCAGCCAAGATCTTTAGCACATCCCCGGCTGAAGGGGCATCCGCCATCCGCTCAATCCTGTCACGGCTCAACAACTTTGTCTCCAAAACCCGTACCCGGGCCACACCATATGCATAGCTGGGCTGAGGCATTCTATCATCCTTTCTATGTAAAGCTGGTACAGCAAACAAATTGGCCTGATCACAAAAAGCCAATGCTATTATTCCCGGAAAAGTACCCATACTGCCATATATCATCAGCTTATTCAAATATATCCCGTAAAACTCCCGTTTGGCGGTTTATTCCTCCGGAGAAAGCCCGCCAAACAAAATATCAGCCACCTGAGGCTCCAGCTCATCCCTTACTGTTTTCACAATTGATTCGAAGGTATTATTTATCTCTATCCCTCCGGTTCTGAGAATGAAGCCCGTTCTGAACTGCCCCCGATCAGGAGCCAGGCGCAGACCGCCTTTCCTTCCCTGTTTGTTGAGAAGCTCATTTACCTCATCCAGGAAACTTTGATCCAGCCGGTGTTCATCATGGGCTGAAACCACTATCTCCTCATCCCCCCGAAGGGGCAGGTTAAGAAGCGCAGAAACAATAACTTTACGGTATTCCTCATCCGGCATATTTTGAATCCTGTCAATAACGCCGTTGAAGACCGCATTCATCATTTCCTGTTTAGCAGCCAGCACTTTTTTTCTCATCTCCAGCCGAGCAATGGTCAACATCCGTTTCTTATGCTCTCTGGCCAACTCCATACTTTCTTTGGTCAATTGCTTTTTCAGCCTGCCGGCTTCGGCTTCCTTCTGCTCTTTTAATCCCTTTGCCTTATCACGGGCTGCCTGTATGATTTCATCGGCTTCCCTTTGGGCATCTTCTATAATTCGCTGTTTGATCTTCTCAATTCCGGCCATGGTTTTCACCCCTATACCGGAATACCGTTTACCAAAAGGAAAGAAGCAAGCAGGGCTAAAACGGCATAGGTTTCAACAACAACAGGAAATGTAATTGCCTTACCCAACTCCTCGGGACGCTTTGCAACTATACCAATGGCAGCCGCAGATACCTTGCCCTGATATATAGCTGAAATAAGGCCTACTATGGCAATCGGCAAGGCGCTTATAAATATCAGCAGCCCGGTCCCCTGGCTGACCTCTGTCATTCCGCCGAAGATATTGAGCTTGTTCATGATAATAAACCCGATTAGCAAACCATAGATTCCCTGGGTTCCAGGCAAAGCCTGTAAGAGCAAAACCTGGCCAAACTTATCCGGATCCTCGGTTACAACCCCTGATGCACTTTCACCGGCAATAGCAACGCCAAACACCGAACCCAAGCCGGCCAGAGCAACAGCCGTTGCGGCTCCCAAAATAGCATAGATTTGCCCCATGCTAAGTCCCAATCCTGATGATGCTGCATCTCCCAATACTACAAACAGGTGAACCAATTCCATATTAAACAGCCTCCTCTTCTTGGTATACATCTATAAACTTTGTTTTTATGCGCAGAGGTCTGAAGGCACTACCCCCAGCCTCAAAGAACCTTCCAAAAAATTCAATGTATTGCAATCTGCTAGTATGCACATATGCTCCAAGAATGCTTATAAGTATGTTAAACCCATGTCCCGCTGCCAGTACGACAGCGGCAACAATCCAACCTATCCACGAATTGGCGGCCATAAGGCCCAACTGGTTGATAACCGTGGCAATTACACCTCCCGACAGCGCTAAAGCGAACAATCGGGAGTATGATAACATATCGCTGAAATAGCCGGTAATATCGTATAAACTCAATAAACCAGAAAACAGCCTCTTTACAATGTTCTTTTGGTGTCTACCCTGGGTAAGCACCAAGCCAATCGCACCCGCCAATGCCATGTATTGTCCAACGGTTTGTGAGATGGTCGCCATAATAATCAGGCCTATTATGGTTACATACCAAAGCCCCTGATCAAACACCGCATCCCAAACCTTTCCCCGCCGTATGTTCATATAGGCTTTAAGCCCCATCCCCACAAAGATCTGGATAAGGCCCAGGGCAAAACAAAATATAAGCATGGCCAGCGGCTCATTAATGGGATCAAACCATAGGGGTGGCAACCCCAAAAGTGCTCCTGCATTGCCAAACCAACCGCCAAAAATAGTCCCCCATATAATGCAGGATATTCCTCCCAGGAATATTAGCATCCCCAGCTTTTTACCCATTCCCTTTAGCTTTAGCTTGCGCAGGGCAAAATATGACAAGGCAGCAATAATAAGTCCGTAACCCGCATCCCCCATCATGACACCGAAAAATACAAAGAAAAACGGCGCCATATAAGGATTTGGGTCGATGCTACGGGGATCCGGCGTGCTGTACAGCTCGGTAACCACCTCAAAGGGCTGGACTAAAGGCGGGTTTTCAAGAGCCACCGGGAAACTCTCTCCTGGCTCAGGATCCTCTAGCTGGATGTAAATCGCATTGGCAGCGCTATTTAACTTATTTGTCAAGTTTTCCGCATCAGCAGCGGGAACCCATCCTTTTAGCACAAACGTCTTTTCGGTGCTGAGCAATTTCATCGCTTCCCGCTTTTTATCTCTCAATATGGAAAGACCATCATAGATGACCTCCAGCTCACTGAGCCGAACTTCCAGCTCCCTTGCTTCCTCTTCTATCCTTTGCCTCTCCTTCATGATAGCGCTGAGCTGGTTATCGCAGCTATCTATAATTTCAGCGGGCGTGCCTTCCATATTGCTGAAATTGACATGGCTAAAGCCAAACTCCTTCAGTTTAGGATCAATTTCCTGCTCCAAAGCTTTATGATAGATTACAAGATAACCAACTTGCTCTCTGTTCTCACCCACCCTTTGAACAAAAAACTCCCTATCGGCGAATTCCAGTTTGATTGCGTCCTCAAATTGAAGGGAGCCTCTGCTATCCAACGTACCTACCAATACACGGGTAGACGCGGTGTCGCCTATATCTTCCAACGGGAGATCCAGGCCCTTCCATGGAAGCAGTTGCTGCTTAACGCTCAAGATACGGGTTTCACGGGCACCAAGCTCTACCAGTTGCTGTTCCAGCTTGCGGCAGGTCGCGGCCACCTGTAGAGCGCCGTCAGCCCTTCTGAGCATTTGTTCCAGTTCGGCCACGCTGACACTTTGCCTGGATGTAAAGGCTCCGCGCTTTTTATTACAGTAACGCCCTATAAATTTCAGGGCAAACTCTATTTCAGCCAGCTGGGATTCTATCCGTTCCAGAGTTTCATAATCATAATACTGGTCAAAAACCCCATTGTCCTCCCCCTGGCCCTGGCCATCCCCCTGGTTTTCTTCATGGCTGATTTCAACAATTTCGACATTTCCCATTCTCTGCAGAATATCGAGAATCTTCTCCTTATCAGCCTGCAGACCTATCAGAAACACTTTTTTCATGTCAACTATGGCCACGTATATTCACAACCTTTCCTAAAACCAAGGAAATGGCATCTTCCATCCTGCCCCGAGCAAACTGGCGAATTCTTTCGCACTCATCATCGGTTTTTCTGTTCAATTCTTCAATTTCTCTTCCAGCTTCTTCTTCAGCCTGCTTTATAAGCTGTTGCCTTTCCTGCTGCGCCCGTTGAATTATGTCGGCTTCAAGCTCATATCCGTCTTGTTCCGCCTGGCTCATAATATCCCTGGCCTTCTCCATGGCCTGCCTTCTGATGTCCTTGGCCTGTTCCTCTATCCGCTTTATCTCGTCAATGACGTTATTAATCATCGATTCCTTCACCCCTTTTCAACGGCTGCCACCCAACGGAAGACTATTTGGTGCCGAACAACCTGTCACCTGCATCCCCCAGACCCGGCACTATGTATCCATGTTCGTTGAGACATTTATCAACGGCAGCAACATATATATCCACGTCCTGGTGATCCCTGCGGACTCGTTCTATTCCTTCAGGTGCAGCTATCAAGCACATAAGCTTAATGCTCTTTGCTCCTCTTTGCTTGATAAAATCGATAGCCGCTGAAGCCGAACCTCCTGTGGCTAACATGGGATCTATTACAATCAGTTCCCTCTCCTCGACGTCGTAGGGTAGTTTGCAGTAATACTCAACCGGCTCCAATGTTTCGGGGTCACGGTACAAGCCGATATGTCCAACCTTGGCCGCCGGGATCAGTTTAAGCATGCCATCTACCATCCCCAGGCCTGCTCTCAAAATGGGTATTATACCCAGCTTTTTCCCGGATATAACCTTGGCTTTTGCCTTGGCCACCGGCGTTTCGATCTCCACCTCCTTAAGCGGTAAATCTCTTGTAACCTCATATGCCATAAGCAGCGCCAATTCCTCTACAAGCTCTCTGAACTCTTTCGAGCCTGTCTCCTTATCCCGTATGAGGGACAGTTTATGCTGGATTAGCGGATGATCCAAAACATGTATTTTCCCCATCATTTTCTCTCCTTTTTCATAGGCTTGTCTAACGTACAAAAATAAAAGGGATCAGCTTCCTGCCCCTGCTGTAAATACTTCAAGTCCCTCTCGTCCTGCAATAAGGGCTTTACGAGCCATCCCTATAAAAAGACCTGTCTCCACAATTCCCGGTATGATCTGAAGAGCATAATCCAATTTATATATATCAGGGGCATCAGAAAAATACAGGTCTACTATAAAGTTTCCGTTATCGGTTATCACCGGACCATCCTTTTTGACTGCGGTTCTTAATTTGGGTTCTGCACCTGTCTTCCTGACCTTTTTCATCACCAAGCCAAGTGCGGCCGGTATAACCTCGACAGGAATCGGAGTAGCAATGGCCAAACGTTCCACCATCTTGGAATAATCTGCAATAAGAACAAACTCATCGGCCATAGCAGCTATGATCTTTTCGATTGTATGGGCTGCCCCCCCGCCTTTGATGGCATTCAGGCTGTAGTCAATCTCATCAGCCCCATCAATGGCTATATCCAACCTGTCAACCAAAGCAACATCCTGCAGGGGTATTCCCTGCTGATAACACATCAGCCTGGACTGATAGGAGGTTGGTACGCCATAGATGGACAGCCCGTCCTTCACTCTTCGTCCTAATTCCTCAATAAAAAAAGCTACGGTTGAGCCGGTACCGATGCCAACGATCATGCCATCCTTCACCAAATCGGCTGCTGCTACCCCTACCATTTTTTTTAAGCTCGCGTTGTGTGATGCTGCCTTCATAATCCAACAATACCCCCTGAATATTCTTTAATATTATACCCTACACCCACCAGTTATTGCAACACGGAATTATTCGACAAACTTCTCAACCAGCTTGTTCAATGATTCTTCAAGCTGAAGAGCGCATTCCTCATAAACTTCAACCGGTTGTCCAAAGGGATCAGGGATTTGGGCCGATTCCGGTGAAAGCTGTCCACCCTCTGCGTACTCTTTCAGCACATGGATCTTATGAGCGGCTTCGGGATACATACCAATCAGATATGCCTTATGCCTGCTGGTCATGGTGAGTATAAGATCGGCCTGGTTTATAAGGGAGGGATTGATCCTCTTTGCCCGATGTTGGGTTAAATCTATCCCCCGATTTTTCATAACCTGGACGGCCTGCCAGGATGCCTTGTCCCCCTCAATTGCAGCCAAACCGGCCGATTGCACCTCTATATCTTCAATACCCTTCTCCCTCAGTAATTTTTGCAATAATGCCTGAGCCATACTGCTCCGGCAGGTATTGCCTGTACAGACAAATAGAATTGTTTTCACTATTGATTATACCTCCCAATCAATATTACTCATACATCGATCACATTCATACATCGATCACATTAAAACCCGCTGCCCTTACCATGCGATTCATTATGGCCAGCCCTTCATTGCTGGTATCCACCCACTCGGCCAGCACAACATCTACTCCCCTGACATCAAATTCTCGTAAAACCAAAAACAGGTTGGAAGCCATCTCAGCCGGCCGGGTACGTTTGCCCAACACCAGTACCTCCCCCTTTTTATAGCAATCCTTGGTCTCCTGCGTAGCAAGGATTCCAGTCTTTATGCCCTGATCAGCGTATTCTTCGGCCAGTTCATTGATCCTTTTCACAATATGAGCCAATTCACCCCGCACTATCAATACCTGTGCCCTGGGCGCATAATGAGTATACTTCATCCCCGGAGATTTGACCTTTTGTCCGCCGGCAACGGGTCTCAAAACGTTCAGATCCACCCTGACCTCTCCCAGCACCTCTTCCAGCATCTCAAGTGTCACCCCTCCCGGCCTTAGGATTACCGGAACATCAGCTGTCAAATCCAGGACAGTTGATTCCAAGCCCACACAGCATTTCCCGCCATCCAGGATAAGGGGGATCCTTCCATCCAGATCTTCCAGCACATGCTGCGCTGTGGTAGGGCTTATATGCCCGGAACGGTTTGCACTGGGTGCCGCAACGGGAAGCCCGCTAAAGTCGATAAGCCTTAGGGCAACGGGATGATTGGGCATCCTGATAGCCACCGTATCCAGGCCGGCAGTTACCCTGTCGGGAATTATGGAAGCCTTTCTAAATACCATTGTGAGGGGGCCCGGCCAGAAAGCTTCCATCAATATTCTGGCCCTCCTGGGAACCTCATCAACCAGCTTGTCCACATCCCGGACATTTGACACATGTACTATTAATGGATTATCCCCCGGCCGTCCCTTGGCCCGGAAGATCTTCTCAACAGCCTGAGAATCAAGGGCATTGGCTCCCAGGCCATACACCGTTTCAGTGGGGAAAGCCACCACTTCCCCGGCTTTTATGAGTTCAGCAGCCTCTCCAATTAAATTACAATCCCGGTTCAAATCATCTATCTTCAGTACCCTGGTTTTCAATTACCAATTCCCCTTCCTGTTGCTCTCAAATAAGGGAAGTTATAAATATACCTGCCAGCCCTCCCAGTATAAGCCCCATCACCGGAAGTTTTCCCCTGTCTAGCTTAAGAGCGCCCGGTATCAGTTCAATGCAGGTTATGTACAGCATGGCTCCGCCTGGAAACCCGAGACAAATGCCGATAAAAAAAGGGGATATCCCGCCAAGCAAGTACCCGGCTAAAGCACCCATTCCTGTTGGAATACCGGCAACAACGGCAGCTAACAATACCTTAACTTTCCCGGTACCGCCTACTCTCAAAGGCGCAGCCATGGCTATTCCTTCAGGAATATCGTGAAAGGCTATAACCAGGCTCAGACCCATCCCATAGGATTCCATGGCCGAAAATCCCGAACCTATAGCCAGCCCTTCGGGAAAGTTATGCAGCGCAATGCCGATCCCCAAAAGGATACCCGTTTTTGTATACTGGTTTATGGCTCCCCCAATCCTTCTTTCACGGCTCACGCGGCGCTGTTGCGATACAATTATTCTGTCACAGGCTATAATCACGGCCACACCCAGCACCACGCCAATTATACCGGCTGTCAGGCCTCCTATTTCATAGGCTTCTGGCAACAGATCAAAGCAAACCACTGCTAGCATAAGACCGGCAGAAAAATTGAGCAGGGCACTCAAAAAACGCCTGCTAGGGTTATTCAACAGAAAACCTATGGCACCACCCAGACCGGTTCCGATAATTCCGGCCGCACTTCCTACAATGGAGGTATACAATAGCTGATTCAACGTTGATCATTCCAAACTACTTGATTTTTATACCATTCTATTCAAAGCGATGCTTGGGTATTCTTCAGCTTTTCAGCCTGATCGTTGGTGATAAGCTCATTTATCAGTTCATCAATATCTCCGTCCAGGAAGCCCTCAAGGTTATAAATGGTCATCCCTATTCGGTGATCCGTCACCCGGCCCTGAGGGAAGTTGTACGTTCTAATTCGTTCGCTTCTGTCGCCCGTTCCCACCTGGCTTTTCCTTGCTTGTGCATATTCCTGCTCCTGTTCCCTCTGGGCAGCATCCAATAACCGGGCTTTCAAAACCCTCATTGCCTTTTCCTTGTTCTTTAACTGGGATTTCTCGTCCTGACAGGTAACTATTATGCCGGTGGGCAGATGGGTAATGCGGACCGCCGAATCCGTCGTGTTGACGCTTTGACCGCCGTGTCCCGATGACCTGAATACATCTATTCTAAGATCGTTGGGATTTATCTCGACTTCCACATCCTCGGCCTCTGGTAAAACTGCTACTGTAGCGGTAGATGTATGAATTCTGCCACCCGATTCGGTGGTGGGAATTCGCTGAACCCTATGGACACCGCTCTCATATTTCAAACGACTGTATGCACCCTTCCCTTCTATAACAAATATGAGTTCCTTTACACCTCCCATATCGGTGTAATTGGCACTCATGATCTCCATTTTCCAGCCTTTGCGCTCTGCATAGCGGGAGTACATTCTGAAAAGATCGGCCCCGAACAGGGCAGCCTCTTCGCCCCCCGCACCTGCCCGTATCTCTACAACGACGTTTTTCTCGTCGTTGGGATCTTTGGGTATGAGCAACAGCCTGAGCTGTCTTATGACTTCTTCACGCTGCTGACTCAGTTGAACCAGTTCCTCCTCAAGCATATCCCGCAATTCATCGTCCGGCTTTTCATCCAACATCTCCTTTGCAACCGCCATATCCTGTTCAATCTTTTTGTATTCTCTGTATTTTATAACAATATCCTCCAGCTCGGCATGCTCCTTTACCAGCTGCCTCCACTCATTCTGCCGGGCGATTATATCAGGATCCGCTATAGCCCTGCTGAGGTCCTCGTATTTTTTTTCAATAAACTCCAATTTGTCCAGCATAATTCTCCCCTTTAACGAAAAGTATTACGGTTTTCAATCCAATCGCCAGTATTATTTTACAGCTTTTTTCATATCATCACAAGCAGACAGCCATAACTATCAATTCGTCTTTTTACATGGAAATATTCCATGGTTTACAGCACCTTTCTTTCAGCGTCAAAGCCGGCCTGCGGCCATCACCCCATCAAAGATCGGGGCTGTACGTCGCATAGACCACACGTTCAATTCCGGCCAGATCTCTGACAGTTCCAATATTTTGATAGTAGCCGGTATCTTGAAAAATGGTTTTAACCACCTTGGACTGACCATAACCCACTTCAACAGCCAGCAGGCCCCCGGGCTTTAGCCAGTAAACACAATCATCTGCCAATCTGCTGTAGAAGCGGAGCCCGTCAGCCCCTCCATCCAGGGCAAGCCTTGGTTCGTAATCCCTTACCTGGGCTTCAAGGGTTTCAATGTCCCCTGTGGGTATATAGGGCGGATTGAACACCACCGCATCAAATGGACACATTCCGGGATGGCAGTGCAAAGGGCTGAATAAGTCCCCCTCAAGAAAAGCTATACGCCCTTCCACTCCATGGAGCCTTGCATTATACTTTGCCACCTCCAGGGCTTCAGATGAAATATCAATGGCGGTAATATGGGCTCCGGGGATAAAGACAGCTAAACTGACGGCGATAGCGCCGCTGCCCGTACCCAGATCCAGTATGCGCAAACCCTTACCCTGCCGGGAAGCCCAATCGATCACATGCTCAACAAGAATCTCGGTATCAACCCTGGGAATAAGAACCCTTTGATCCACGTAAAAGTCAAGGCCCATGAATTCCCTGCGATTTATTATATACTGTACAGGACATCCTGAAGCCCTCTTTTCTATTAATTCAAAATACTGCTGCACCTGTGAACTGTCCAGCTCCCTATCGGAGGCAAGGTAGAGTTCATGCCTCTGACATTTTAACAGGTGGGCCATAAGCATTTCAGCTTCCAGCCTGGGGACGGAAACGTTATTGTTCTTAAGAATTGCACACCCTTGCTTCAAAGCTTCCATCACATTCAGCTCCATGAATTTCCTCCTCGGCGATACCGGCAGCTTCAACAAAAGCGCGAATGGCTACTTCCAGCTGGCCGTCATCGGGCTCCCGGGTTGTTAATCTCTGAAGCATAAGGCCGGGAAACATTATAAATCTGACACACGGCCAACTGGTTTTCCCCGCCCATCTTATTATTTCATAGGAAACCCCGGCAACAAAGGGTAAAAGTAAAATCTTCATGACTATGCGCAGCACTACGTTATCCCAGCTGAGTGCGGAGAATACCACAATACCCACAACCATGACCACCAGCAGAAAAGCCGTACCGCATCTGGGGTGAAGTGTACTGTACTTCCTGGCATTTGATACGTTCAATTCTTCACCGTGCTCATAGCAGTGAATGGTTTTGTGTTCCGCACCGTGATACTCAAAAACCCGCTGGATGTCCCTAATTTTTGTTACCAGTATGAGATAACACAGGAATATCGCCAATCTGATTGCTCCTTCAATCAGTCCCAGTACAAACCTGTTTGTTATCCAGCTCTTCAACAGCCCGGTGAGCAAAGCAGGAAGCACGACAAAGAACAGTACGGCCAGCCCCAATGCTAATACCAGGGCAAATAACATCATGACGTCCTCCGCTTTTTTCCCGGTTTTGTCAGCAATCATTTTTTCAAACTTTGATGGCTTGTATTCCTCTAAAGCGGCCTGCTCGCCGGACATCTCGGCTGAATCCATAAGGGACTTAAAACCTACAAGCAGGGTTTCAATAAAATTTACCATTCCTCTTATAACCGGCCATTTAAGTATGGGATATCTATCCTTTAAAGAGCTGAGCTCCCGGGCATCCACAACTATCTTGCCGTCAGGCCGCCTGACGGCTATTGCCATGCGGGAAGGGGCCCGCATCATCACTCCTTCTATTACCGCCTGCCCCCCTATATTGCATTTTTTCATCGTTTTCACCCCTTATGGTAAATAAAAATGCAGACCAGGGAACAACCCCAATCTGCATATTCTACCTGGAATTTATACCTGGTCGCTTTCCATGCCGTATCTTTTCTTAAACCGCTCGACTCGTCCACCGGTATCCACTAGCTTTTGTTTCCCGGTAAAGAAAGGATGGCATTTTGAACATATCTCAATCCGAATCTCCTTCTTGGTAGAACCGGTCTCAAAAGTCTCTCCACACGCACACCTTACCACGGCTTTTCCGTACTCCGGATGTATGCCTTTCTTCATAATCGTCACCTCTTCCGTTCATATTCAGTTACAACTATTATAGTATAGCATAGCACTGAACGAAATTTCAATACAATTTTTCCGTTCAAGTCTTCCATTGGGGCAGAATCCTGGCTTTCTGCAAAGCCCTTATAATGGTAATAATAATTGGGCCTAAGAACAGACCCGCAATGCCGAAGATTTGCATGCCCACATATATGGATATGAGGGTAACCAGCGGGTGCAAACCCAAATTTTGACCCATAATCTTTGGCTCCAGGAACTGACGAACGCTCAATATAACTATATATAATATAATAAACCCTATTGCCCTGGGTACATTTCCAAGTATCAGATTAATGGCCGCGGTGGGAATGAGTATCGTGCCCGTACCCAATATGGGTAACGCATCCACAACGGCCGTTATTATTGCAAAGGAAAAAGCATATTTGACACCTATAAGGCTGTACCCAATCAACAGCTCGATAAAGGTAACCGTAATGAGAACCAATTGGGCTTTAATAAAGCCCAGCAAAGCCGCAAGCAAATCCTCTTTAATGGAACGAATTTTGGTTTTCCAGCCTTCAGGCAATTGCTTGTATACAAAATCGGAAACCTTATCCCTGTCTCTGCTCATAAAAAACGATGCCACCAGGGATATTACTATAAACAGAAACAACTGGGGAAGAAATTTAGCAATGCCCATTATATAATTCAACAGCCTTTGTAAGTAGGAAGCAATATTGCCCACAAAAGAACCGAGGGCGTCCCGGATGCTCTGCTCAATATCAGGAGGCAAATTCAGATACCAGTCCTGACTTTTGGTAAAAATCATTTCTATATACTGCATAACCATCTGAGCACTGGGAAATTCCCTGGCCAATCTCCATATTTCATTAATTATATTGGAAATAATGAGCGTTATGCCTCCGCCAATGACCACAACAAACGCCAGCAGCACTATGGCTACGGACACAGCCCGAGGCAGCCTGGCCTTCCTGGTAACAAAGTGTACCGGCCGTTCAATCATGAAGGTGATTAACAGCGCCGCCACAAAGGGAGCGATATAGGGTACAACTATTATCAACACCAGCAATATCAGAGAAAAAATCAGCAGTATCCAAAGCGCTGTCTTTAAATGTTTTTTATAGTGTGGACTTAATTGTATCATAAACCCTTACCCCGTTATACTATACAATCTTTTTCTCACCTGTAGCTGTAATAGTTGTCATAATCCCTGTCGTTTAAATAACCTTCCTTTTCCATTCTTTCAAAATGATCCATCATCAGATCGATGAATTCATCATTGGAGTTGGTGCGCATAAGATCGTTGATTATTATCTCAATCACCCTATCGGGACGGCCTTCGCTCAAATTCTTTCGTATTGCCCATACTCCCTCCAGCTCTTTCTGGGAAAGCAGCAGTTCTTCCCTCCTGGTTCCCGAACGGAAGATATCGACAGCAGGGAATATTCTCTTCTCGGACAGCTTTCTGTCCAAATGAATCTCCATATTGCCGGTACCTTTGAACTCCTCATAGATAACCTCATCCATACGGCTGCCCGTATCAATCAATGCTGTGGCAATTATGGTAAGGCTGCCTCCCTCTTCAATGTTCCTGGCTGCACCGAAAAATCTCTTTGGCCTGTGAAGAGCTGCCGAATCAATACCCCCCGATAATGTCCTGCCGGTCGGAGGTACGGTAACATTGTATGCACGGGCCAAGCGGGTTATACTATCCAAAAGAACCACCACATCCCGCCCGTGTTCCACCAGCCTCTGGGCCCGCTCCAAAACCATCTCGGCTACCTTGGTGTGGTGTTCGGGCAGCTCGTCAAAGGTAGAATATACCACATCTCCTTTTATGGACCTTTGCATATCGGTTACCTCTTCAGGCCGCTCATCAATAAGCAGAACTATCAGATATATGTCGGGGTAATTCATTGCAATGCTGTTGGCAATTTTCTTAAGCAGAGTGGTCTTACCAGCCTTAGGAGGTGATACGATTAGACCTCTTTGGCCCTTTCCAATGGGAGATATAAGATCTATTAATCGTGTAGCCAGCTCTTTGGGGTTCTTGGGATTTTCCAGAGTTATACGTTCATTTGGGTATATGGGAGTAAGTTCATCAAAGGGCTTTCTCTGATTGGCCTTTTCAGGATCCTCACCATTAACTGCCGTGACATAGAGAAGGGCCTGAAATTTCTCGCCTTCCTTAGCAGGCCGGGTTTTCCCCTCTACAAGATCGCCGGTTTTAAGGTTGAATCGCCTAATCTGCGATTGGGATACATATACATCCCTGCTTCCCGACATATAGTTGTCGGAACGCAAAAAACCGTATCCGTCCGGCAATACTTCCAGAACGCCTTTTGCATCCCCGCATTCACCGGTGTTTAGCAATATCGGTACCGCAGGATTTGAAGTGTTGTAATACTTCCGGGCATATGCAACCTGCCTTTCGTAATCATCTTTATAGCTGTCCGGCTCTTCCTCGCCTTTGCGGTTATCCTCCTTTACCGCCTCTTCCTCCGCTTCATCTTTAGAACCGGCATCATCTTTTTCAGCCTGTTGCTGAACCCCGTCAAGCTTCTTATCCCCCTCATCATCCTTTTTGACCAGATGCAAATGCCTGGGTTCTTCTGTTGGTTGGTCGTCCCTCTTCATCTCCTGCTGTATTGGCTTTGGCTCAACCATCTGTAATTGTTCTGCTGCCATCTCCCTTGTTACCTCTTGCTGTTCGGCCGAAACATCTTTTTTCCTCGGCCGCCCCCTTCTGGTGGGTTTATGCTCCTGTTCCACAGGCTGGCTGAGCTGTTCCGGCTCTTTTTGCTCGGCCTGCTTCTGATCATGCACCTGATCAGCATCTTCCTGCTTTTGCTCCATATCTTCCTTGGGCTGTTGTTTTTCAAGCCATTCCCGCTGTTGTATCTCGGCCATCTCTTTCAGTTTTTCCTGTATCAGCTGAATAAGCTCGGCCTTTTTATATCGAGTAACGCTTTTTATTCCAATATCCTTGGCAAATTCCCTTAACTGAATGATCGTATTATTTTCCAGTTTATTCAAATCCAATATCATTTCACCACTTTCCTTCTTTATTTTTTTTTGAACTCAAAACGTGACAATCCTTCTTGTATCAGACGAAGCTGAACCTGTTAAAAAATACACTTGGTACAGGAGTATTGCTGAAGAAATTTGATAGAAATATGTCTCTCCTACATATTATTGCCAGCTTACCATCTTTCATACTTATTTATCAACCACACTGAAACAAATGAACACAATGTTTCACTGCTACTACAATAAACAATATACACAAATAAAGCTCAAACAGTTCTTAACAATGCCCTACGCTTACTCCCAACCAAACCGAACCATGGGTGTTTTAACTTTTCAACCTCAATGGGACGCTAATACAAATTTACAAAAGCAAAATGAATAATCTTACAGCTTTTGTATACAAACGATCTTCCCCAAAAAGTGAGAAGCAGATTTGATAGGCATCCAAGGGTACCCATTATTATATGGTATTGTTTGTGTGTAGGTTCATTCAATATAATACTTCAAATCACAGCTTCAGTCAACACAAAAATTTATAAAAAAACCCTACTCCAAATTGGTAGGGTTGAATAAAATCTCTTTCACCCGTTCATCTTCCTTTTGCATATTCATAAGCTGCACCTATAAAATCTCTGAACAGGGGGTGAGGTCTGTTTGGCCGTGACTTAAACTCCGGATGAAACTGCACCCCTACAAACCAGGGATGTCCCCTCAGCTCTATTGATTCCACCAGCCGCATATCCGGTGAAAAACCCGATACGATCAGGCCGTGGGATATTAATATATCCATGAAATGATTATTATATTCATATCTGTGTCGATGCCTCTCGTACACTATTTCCTGCCCGTAGGCTTTTCTGATCAATGTATTTTCCACGGTCTTGCAGGGATAGACCCCCAATCTCATGGTTCCTCCCATTTTATCAATATTCTTCTGATCGGATAGGAGATCAATCACTGGATACGGGGTGTCGGGATTAAATTCGGTACTGTGCGCGTTTTCCAGGCCAATCACATTCCGTGCAAACTCAACAACGGCAAGCTGCATCCCAAGACATATGCCGAAAAATGGAATACCCTTTTCCCTTGCATACCGGATGGCATACACCTTCCCCTCAATTCCCCGATCGCCAAACCCGCCCGGTACCAGGACTCCTCCTACACCCGACAGTAAAGCATCCACATTGCTCATGTTCAACTGCTCAGATTGAATCCACCTGATTGCAACTTCCACATCATGGGGCAGTCCCCCGTGATAGAGAGCCTCAGCCACGCTGAGATAGGCGTCATGAAGTTCCACATATTTGCCAACCAAAGCAATTGTAACTTTCTTTTTCAGCTTTTTCATATGCTCTACCATCTGGCACCATTCGGTCATATCGGCCTGTCCACAGTCTAACTTTAATTTTTCAATTACCAGATCGTCCAGACCTTCCTCCTTCATCATCATGGGCACTTCATACAGATTGTCAGCGTCCAAATTCTGTACCACTTGCCTGGCCTCCACGTTACAGAACAGCCCTATCTTTTCTTTCAGCTCGCGGTTCAGAGGCTTTTGGGTCCGGCATACAATTATATCAGGCTGGATACCTATACTCCGTAACTCCTTTACACTGTGCTGGGTTGGCTTGGTTTTAATTTCACCTGTTTTGCTCAAAAAGGGTACCAAGGTCACATGTATATACATGCAGCTGTCAGGTGGTACCTCCCACTTTATCTGACGAATGGCCTCCAAAAACGGCAGGCTTTCTATATCGCCCACGGTCCCGCCGATTTCGGTAATAACCACCTCGACGTCGGTTTCCTTAGCCACCTGGAATATCCTATCCTTTATCTCATTGGTGATATGGGGAATTACCTGGACGGTACCGCCAAGATAATCACCTCGTCGTTCCTTGTTGATGACTGACCAGTATATTTTCCCTGCAGTTATGTTGTTGTTCCTGGTTAAATTTTCATCAATAAACCGCTCATAGTGCCCCAAATCCAGGTCGGTTTCGGCACCATCCTCAGTAACAAAAACCTCCCCATGCTGATATGGACTCATAGTGCCGGGGTCAACATTAATATAGGGGTCGAATTTCTGTATAGAAACCTTCAACCCCCTGCTCTTTAGCAATCTACCCAAAGATGCAGCGGTAATCCCCTTTCCAAGGGAAGACACCACACCCCCGGTAATAAAAATATATTTAGCCACCTTATCCCCCTCCGAACATTTTTCAACATAATTCTACAACCATCAATTGTATACATCGCTTCAACCCGTTGTCAAGGATTATTTGATATCCAGGGGCACAATATGATGCAGAATATTCTGCGACAATCATGGTGCATCCCATCAGCTGTACCGTATAAATTGCATGTTTATGCATCCAGATTATCCCTTATTACCATACAATTCATTACTTATAATTCAATACCACAACCCTGGTATCTTTCTCCCGGATGTCCCGTTCCGTAATCTCGAAGGTGTTGGTGTTCAATCTGTCGCCTTCTCCCATAATCTCAAGAAACTTATCCACCCCATCTATGGGAAAATCAATTTTATCGGTTTTATAATGCATAGGGACTGCTATGGATGGTTCAATTTTTCTCACAATTCCGGCCGCCGTTTCGGCGTCGATGGTGTATGTACCACCTACCGGTATAAGAAGTACGTCCACCTCTCCCATTCTGTCAATCTGTTCTTGAGTCAGGGAATGGCCCAGATCGCCGCAATGGCAGACCCTTATGCCATCCATCTCAATTACATAAATTATATTCAGGCCCCTCTTGCTGCCGCCCTGGTCATCATGATAGCTTTGAACTCCCTTTATGGAGATGCCTTTTATGGAAAATTCCCCTGCCTGGCTGACGATCTCAGGCCTTCCTCCGACGGCCTCTACATGATTGTGATCAAAATGCTGGTGACTTACGGTCACAATATCCGCCTTCTCACCGGGAAGATCATAACCCACCGATTCATCAAACGGATCGGTAATGACGGAAAGGCCGGAATCCGATGACAGTTTAAAACAAGCATGTCCGTACCAGGTTATCCTCATAATCCTCTCCTCCTATTGTTAAATATTTTTTTAATAATTCTCAATGTCCACCTTTTCGGCATATTCTATATCCGTATTCAAAAAATTGCTTCCTATTTGTTTAAATCGCTGGCTGAAATCGCTTAAATAGTAACGATAATGGCCCGGGCCTCCACCCTCTCGCAACATATTCCTCTCGATCAGCATCTCCTTTACCTGTCTGACCGCATCCACTGCCGGATTAACCAGGGTTACCCCAGGACCCACCACTTTTGAAATGGTGTTTGCCAGCAGCGGATAATGGGTGCAGCCCAGTATAATGGTGTCGACTCCCAGTGATTTCAAATCGTTCAAGTATCTGCAAGCCGTCAGATATGCAATTTCCGTATCACTCCAGCCCTCCTCCACTATGGGAACGAATAATGAGCAGGCTACACCGTATGTCTCTATATCGGGATTTATCTTTTTTATAAGCGTTGGATAAGCACCGCTTGCCACAGTTGCCTGAGTCCCGATAATTCCCACCTTGTTATTTCGCGTGACCCTGGCAGCAGCTTCGGCGCCGGGTTCAATTACACCGATTACCGGTATATCAAAAGCTTCTTTAACAGCTTGAATTGCCATTGAGCTGGCGGTATTGCATGCAATTACGACCGCCTTTACATTTTTTCTCATTAGAAAGCGGATGCACTGTATGGAATATTTGACAATTGTTTCCCTGGAGCGGGTGCCGTAGGGCAATCTCGCCGTATCACCGAAATATACAACATCTTCATTGGGAAGCTGTGCCATAAGCTCCTTTATTACCGTAAGTCCGCCCAAACCCGAGTCAAAAACCCCTATCGGCCTGTCATCCATGTTACAAAAGCTCCTTTCACTCAAAATGCTTTTCCTTAAACCTTTCTATAGCCAATTCAATAAGGCGATCTATCAAATCGGAATAGGATATGCCGGTAGCTTCCCATAGTTTAGGATACATGCTTATTTTGGTAAAGCCCGGTATGGTGTTGGCTTCATTTACAAATACCTTTTGAGTATGCCTTTCAACAAAGAAATCAATTCTGGCCATCCCGCTGCAATCAAGGGCTTTATAAACCTTTATTGCCAGTTGGCGAATCTCCTCTGTCTTTTCTTCTGGAAGCTCGGCTGGAATAATCAGAGCCGACTTTCCATCATCAAAGTATTTGGCGTTATAGTCATAGAATTCGTTGCACGGAATAATTTCACCAACTATGGAAGCCTGAGGATGATTGTTTCCCAAAACGGAACATTCAATTTCCCTGCCATCGATAAAGGCTTCAACCACAAGCTTTCTGTCATACTGACCTGCATGTCGCAGCCCTTTCAGCAGCTGCTCCCGATTGTAAGCTTTTGTAATCCCAACGCTGGAGCCCATATTTGCCGGTTTTATAAAACACGGGTATCCCAAAGAGGATTCGATACGGTTCATTACCTCCTGGGGATCGGATTCAAACTCATGTCTTTTTACCACCAGATAATCCCCCTGAGGCAAGCCATGGCTGGCAAAAACCGCTTTTGCCATCGCCTTGTCCATAGCCACCGCTGAAGCCATCACATCACAGCCAACATACGCAATATTGGCCAGCTCCATCAATCCCTGTATTGTACCATCCTCAGCATGGGGGCCATGCATCACCGGAAAAACCACATCAACCCGGTAGATCTTGGAAGGATTCTCTAAAAGAAAAAAGCCTTTAAAGGAGGGGTCCCCGGGAAATACAATTGGCTTTGAGTTCCTTTCCCATGCCCCGTTTTGTATATCCTCAATGTCTCCCTCAAACAAATACCATTTTCCCGATTTAGTTATCCCAATATAGTAAACGTCGTATTTCCGGAGATCTATGTTTCTTGCTATTGAAGTGCACGACATCAGAGAAACCTCGTGCTCACCCGATTGGCCGCCAAAAAGAAGGGCAAGTTTTAATTTCTCAGGCATTTTGTTATCCTCCTTATTTTTACCCTGTAAACTATAGTTATATTCTACTATGCAAATGGTCATAATTCAACGATTCATTAATATTTTATTCAGCTTTGCAGGCATAATTGAACATAAAAATCCGCCCGGGCAAACACAGGTACAGCCCGGTACACATAAAACAAAACGGAGGCTCAAGCCTCCGCTTTGATGGTATTGTCCGGCTATTTAGCCTTGTCGATGCTCCTTTCGGCTATTTCAATTGCTTTGGCCACCATGTTGCCGCAATCACGGGAAGTCACATCGCCCCATCCCCGATTCTTAACCACATCGTACACGCCCAGTTCTTTGGCAATTTCTTCTTTAAGCTTCTCGGACATTATCCCCCGATTTCTAGCCATGCCAATACCTCCTTTACCGGAAGCGCATCAAATGCTCCGGCAATAATATTATGCCCCGACACAAGCCCGATATGTTATAAAAACTCTGGGGTCAAAGCCGTTAAATTGCAAGAGAACCGTTTTCATCCCTTATTATTTTCAATATATTTACTTCTTTTCCATTATTCGCATCCAGATAAACGATAAAATCATCTCCGGCATATTCACCTTTAAACTCGTAACACAGCTTTTCCCCTCCCGATTCGGTGGGAATGACGGCCATTGCTTCGGATTTAACCTTCAGCCTTGGATTTACCAGCTTCCTGGCTTCCGAAAGGGACAATTCGGGCTGCTCTATATTCCGCTTCCTATGGGCAATATGGTAGTTGCGGGCGTCAAAACCGATTATATCCCCATCTTCCAGTGAAACCTTTACCTTGATCATATCCGGGTATACAATGATATCATCCTGCTTATACACATAGTTTATGACCAGTGTACCGTCAAAGCGCTGGCTGTATGTAGGCACCATGGAATCATAGCCCTTTTCAGCAAGAAACTTCTCTGCCTTTCGCTGGGCTTCATCAAGAGAAATTTTGGAATCATTTACCTTTTCATCGGATATCATATTTATTACCTTACCGCCTCTTTTGCTAACCGAAACGAATATGGACCCCTCTCCGTCCTTTGTGCGTATATAAACACCCCATGTCTCAATGTCGGCTGTGGTTTGAGGACCGTTCTTGATCTCAGCCACTCTGTCCCTGCCCACAAAAGCGGCGGCTATGTCCTGGGCTTGTCTCTGATCAACGGCTTCACCTTTTATACGAATATCCCGCCTCTGCAGCAGCGTTTCGGAAAAGGGCCCGTCATATATCAGCGTAGGATAATCAATGCCGGTTCTTTCTATCTTTGTAAACTGTCTTACAATGACGTTTTCGGAATCCTCATTGAGCTCGGCCTTAACCTTGGCCTGTCGAAGCTCACCCCATTTTACCCCTCCCGAATTGATACTGTCTACCAGCACCCTTAGCTCGCCGTTTAAACGGGCACAATTATTGTATAGCTCTCCTATATTATTCATTTCCTGCACCGAAAGCATTTGGGCCTGCCCCGTCTTCTTTGTCAGATAATAACAGTAATCTGCCAGTTGGTTTATGAACTTCGATGTCCTGATCAGGGCCAGGTGTCCCAAGGGCAGCTGTCCCAGATTGATCTGGGCGGCGTCGGCCTGCCGCCATACATCTGAAAGTATGATCATGCTCTGTCCCTGGTCGCCGCTGACCATCAGCTTGGAGAGTTTGGTTTCAATATCGCCGATCTGCCCCACCAATTCATAGAATGACTTTTGATAGAGATTTTCCATATAGTTTCGATATTCCATATTCTGCTGATACTGATCGTACCCCCACAAGCCCACAATTATCAAAGCAACAGTCAAAATTACAGGAAGTACCAATCTGGCAAGCATGTATTTTCCTCCCCTTCTATTGTGAAATTGCTATTTTGCAAACCTGTGATTCCCTATAACAATATGAACCGGCCGCGACCATATCCAACCGCTGGTGGCCTTTGCCGGGTTATAGTAATAGATGGCACCGTAAGTTGGATCCCAGCCATTCAAAGCATCCCTGGCGGCCCGCAGCGCTTCCTCATCCGGAGCCAGATTGATCTGGCCGTCATATACAGCCGTAAAAGCACCCGGCTGATAGATCACCCCGGCTATGGTGTTGGGAAAGGAGGGATGTTTAACCCGATTCAAAATAACCGCTGCAACTGCTACCTTGCCGATATAGGGTTCTCCTCTGGCCTCGGCATGTACAGCCCTGGCCAAAAGATATACATCGCCGCTGCTGGCCGCACCACCGCCCCTTGACGGCTGATAACCTGAGGGGGCGCCCGAACCATCCAGGGTGATACCCATGGCCGCTGCTGTCTGGGGGCCGACAACTCCGTCCACCTTTAACCCGTTTTTTCTTTGAAAGTTTTTCACCGCCTCGAAAGTTTTTGGGCCATACACTCCGTCGATTGCACCGTCATAGTAACCCCACTGCTTCAGCTTGCTCTGTACTTCAGAGACCTTGTTACCGGTGGAACCCCAGTACAGTATCGTTTCCACGCTATCCCCATCTTCAAGCCGGGAATCCATTAGCATAACCCCGCAAATAAAAAGGGTTAACATGATAACTATAACAGAAGGCACCCATTTGTGCTTCATACAATCTTCCTTTCTGGCATATAGCTTCTGTTATAGTTTTTGTTAACCCAAAAATGATTATACCCGTCAAATTTTGTAAAATTATTCCTGCCAATCATTCAAAAAATCCTATTTGGTTTGAGCGCTGTAAGCCTTACCGGGATTACCATTAAGCACTTAACAAAATGGGGATGCTGCCCCCGCAATCACCTGCCGTCCCCCGAGGCGTTTAAAAACGATAAAAGGCTTTCCACCTTTTCCCTTGATTCCTCCCACCACTCCAGCACTTTCCATCTGTACTCCACCCGTTCCCGGCGCTGGCTCTCCTCATCCGCTATCCGGGCACCGTGGTCGGCTTCATAATCCAGCCATTCCATATATTGCTCGGCTTGCAACTCTCCTTGCTGCAGGTCCTGCGCCACCTCTTCGGCCTGTTGACCGGATTGAGCTTTGTGAGCAATCCCGTGGCTTATATCGATAAAACACAGCGGCGGGAACATGACGCACCACCAGTTGGCTCCTTTCCCCTGCCCTATAATCACCTTTAAGGCTTCATATTCGCCTGCCGGAAGCACTAGATCCCCGTATACCCTTGTTGGAAACGGAAATCGTCCGAACATCACCTGGACCGGGTAGGTTCTGCCGCTGCTCTTTATCTCCTCCAATGCCACTTCCCTTATCGCCGAAAGCTTTTCCCCTATTATCCTTCTTCCCTGGTCTATCGAATGGATGTCGCTCAGTTCGGGGCCGAATCTTTCCAGCAGCCTGTCCCTTACCCGGAGCTTCAGCTGCTGATCTTCCGGGGAATCGCTGTTGGCTATAACATGAAATCGAATATATTCTCCTTTTGGCTGGTGAAAACACATCCCCGATATAATGCAGAGCAGTATAGACAAACCCAAAGTTAAATACAGAAACCGCTTTGTATATAACATTGTCAATACCCCCAAATAGCATGATGGCCTGATGTGGTATCTGCTATATTAGAAGTATTGACAATTTTTCATTTTTTAGTCATGTGAAAGATATTTTTCCACCATCTCTATATCACTGGGCTTGTCCACATCATTGGCCAGCTGCGGAAATGGGGATATGATTGCCACCGCTTTAATGTTCAAAAGCTTGGAAAAACGCTGCTCTATATATGAAATGGACAATCTTCCCAGCATCAGCATGGTTAACATGTCCATCCCCAGAAGCCCTGCAGTCTTCCACGGGGTCTTCCGATATTCTATCAGCTTGATGGCAAAATCCCGGCAGGCGCTTATAACCCGGGGATTTATACAGAACATATTGCCTCCTGTAAAGGAGCCTTCCTTAAGCTTTACATATGTCCTTTTAAAACCCGGAAACAGGCTTTGATTTGTTTTTTTGGCCACGATGGGATAGCACAGATCTGCATTCTTATCAGCACATCTGTTTATAAAATCGTCGACCACCTGGCCGGTGATCATCGGTATATCGGAAGAAACTATGATTACACTCTTATCTTCTCTGAAAGGCTGAACAGCAGCATCTAAATTTTCAAAAAAAGAACCCTGTTCTTCGAAGTAATAAGCCACCCTTTGTCCCAGATGTTTTCTCAGAAGATCCACCGGACCTACGATAGAGATTTTGTCTATCAGCGAAGATTCGCACAGCGCATCCACCACGTATTCCACCATGGGCCGTCCACAAATGTTGAGCAAAGCCTTGTTGCTCACATTGATGGTTGCAACATCCGCTTGGTTGTCACCAGCTAGTATTACCGCATTCATCCTTCCTCCATTAAACCTCCTCCACAATTTCTATCCCTCCGGCTTTGGTTTGAACAACATAGCATTGGGAATAGCGTTGCTTCAAAACTTCGTGTCCCTTCCGGGCCGTCTTTTCATCGGGGAAAATGCCATATACCGTCGGGCCGCTTCCGCTCATACAACACCCCAATGCTCCCTGGTTCATTATATCAGCCTTTATATGAGCAATCTGCGGGTATATATTAAGCGTAACCTGCTCAAGCACATTTTGCATACAACCGGCAATCCCGTTTAAGTTTTTCTTCTCCAAATTCATTACCATATCCTGAATGCTGGGCCTGACGGTGATTCTGGATAGATCCAGACTTCTGTATATATGCCCGGTGGATACGTAAAAATCCGGCGTTACCAATACCAGCCAAATCCCGTCAGCCGGGGACAGGGACACCAGTTCATCTCCAATACCCCTGGCCAGGGCTGTCCCGCCAAGGATGCAGAACGGGATATCGCTGCCCAACCTTGCAGCCATGGACATCAATCCCCGGCTTGTTATTCCCAGATCCCACATTCTGTTTAATCCTACCAGCACACCGGCGGCATCCGCACTTCCTCCGGCCAGTCCTGCGGCTACAGGAATGTTTTTGTATATAAGAATTCTAACGCCGGTATCAATTCCATATGCTTCTTTGAGCAAACGGGCTGCTCCATATGCTATGTTTTCACTGCCCAGAGGGATATCTTTGCGGTTGCATATAACCTCAATACCATTCTCGGCTTTTTCCTCTATAAGCAGGATATCATGCAGATCGATGGATTGCATCACCATCTCCACGTTATGATAACCATCCCGACGTTTTTCGATCACATCCAATGCCCAGTTGATCTTTGCTAAAGCCTTTACCTTCAATTTTTTCATATTCAATCCGTTCCTTGTTGCTGTATTAAGTATTATTATACTGTAAATCATTCAGCCTCGCCAGCATTATGATCGTATTTCGGAACGCAAATTGATTGTGGAATCTCCATATTTTTACAGATATCATGGTAAACTATGGATATCATCAAACGCAATAAAAGCGCGTTCAAGGGCCTTGCCTTTATAGTCATAAAAAGTTTATAACGGCCTTTGAAACACGCTAAAGAGTGCAAAAATATATCTTTTACAGCTTTACTTCAAGCTTTTTGTATATCAGCAGCTTATCGCCGGTATGCAGTATACGGGGCTCTTCAATATGATTAAATTTCAATATATTATCTATGGTGGTATTATATTTTTTAGCTACCGACCATAAACTGTCGCCGGGTTGAACAAAATAAATGTATATGCCCGAATCCTTTGAACCCTCCATCTCCTTAACGTCAACACCCAGTATTACCTCTTTTTCGGTGATGCTGAACACACGGACCTGGGCATTAATAACAGCCCGCAGTTCAACCTCATCCGGAGCAATTAATGTACAGTTAACGTGTTCCACCATAAGCCGGCTCATACATTCCATATCCTCGGTAGCATCCTGCATATCTATGCTGTGTCTGAAGGGAATATCCTCTTTCAAGGAGGTCAAAACCGGAGATGCTCCGCCAGTTCGATATATGATATTGCTTACCAGCACCCCATCAATAATTATTTTCCCATCATCCACGTATTGTTCGGCAATAATAGGCTTTACCTCGGCATGAAATACTCGCTCCCCGGGCGGAGCGGTTCCGGGAAAAGCAACAACTTCCTTTATCAGCATCTGATCCTCCTGCTCTCCTACCATCCGGGTCAGCCTTATCTTCCTCTTTTTTGGTTCCATGACCATTCCGGGACAATAGGCATCAACCAGCACCTCGCGCCGTTCCACTTCAAATACCTGGGCTTCAGCCCATATCACCGCTTCTATGCTGAGTATTCTCAGCTCCCCGTTTATATCCTCCCTGGGTTCAACAAATAGCTCTTGAACCCACACATTTTCATTGCAGTTCATTCCCTGATACGCTCCCATGATGTCAATGCTATGGGCAAAAGGCATATCATAGCTTATATGCTGTATAGGCTCGTTTTCATCAGCACATGAGTACAGAATCTTTATATGTATATCGCCCCGAACGGTAACCCTATTATCCGCCACCTGTTTTTCTTTTAACCTGACATAGGCATCCTTTTTAAGGATTTGCTGTATCGACGGAAGCCCGTCTTCCAGCTCAAGATCCTCACGAACAATAGCCTGCGAGCTTCCCTGTTCCCGGCTGCTTATCCCCTCAATTCCATCCTTTAAAACCTGCACCTCCGGCATATCCTTAAAACCTTGAACAACCTCAAGCTGAACCACGCTGCTGATCCTTCCATCCAGATGCAACACTGCCTTTATATTCAGCTTTCTGCTGTTAACAATCTCATACTCGACGTGCTCCACTTCCCATTTCAACATTGACATCATATTGGGTTTGGCGCCGGGAATTTCAATATAATGGGTAAATCCTGTTTCAGCTTCCAAGTTATCTATCAGCTGATCATCTTCCTGGCCGGTATACAGAATATTGTAACGCACTTCCCCTTCTACCATAAGCCTATCCTGAATTACCTCTTTGCTGTTTAGCACAACCGTTCCGCCAACATCCAATATTTTACCAATATCAGGCTTTGATTCAGGAACAATAACGTCCCCCTCCACAAGAACCTGGGACATCTCCTGCCCTATCACCTGATCCACCTTTAAAACATCCCTAATATATTCGACGGCCAACTTTACTCCTCCTCCCGAGCTTTTGTCCCATAATAATCTCTATATATATAAATATAAGTGGCCGCCGAAAAATATGTTTAAATCCTCTCATTATTTTTGCACACAACTACCTCAACATCCGAAGTCAGAATATCCGAATATGTATAGGCCAGAGTTTGCATCGCTCTGCCATCGATGTTTATACGTATGGTAAAAATACTGGGATAGACATCATTGATAATACCTTCCTGCACCAAGCATTTTCTTCTTCCTCTGTTCACCTTCAGTCTTACCTTTTCTCCCAAATTGGATTCCACCACCTGTCTTACCCTCATTAAAGCCTGTACATCAATCATCCTATCACCCTTTAACTTTATTTTATCCAATGTTTAGTTTTGCCCCGATATGCATAAAATATTTGGGAACAAAATCAGAAGATTTTTTATCTATATATATAGAACATGGGTTTATGTTTCCTTTCTCCAAACCAATCACACAAAAAGGATACCATCTTAATGATGGTATCCTTTTTTAAAAAATAAACGCCCATACCGACAATTAGTATGAGCGCATACCTGTTTGATATGTTGATCATTCCTCCAATTCGTCATCGTCGAATTCTTCATCCAGTTCCAAATCTTCTAAATCTTCCAGCGCTTCCAAATCCTCAAGCGATTCCGCCTCTCCGTCCGCTTTATCATCAAACAGCTCAACCTCTTCTTCAACCAAAACATCATCCCATACATCATCCTTTAAATCCTCTTCATCCACATCTTCTCCAATTTGCTCGACTACACATTGATAGCACATCTCTTCCCCTGCCCTTATGATATTTTCCCCGCACTCAGGGCATATATCATACTCTTCATCTTTATCAAAATCGTTTAATTTTTTACCGACCTCCTCCAAACAAACCTTACACAGTACTTCAGTGTCTTTAATATAATTCAGATTGCAGCGTGGACATTTCTTGTAAGCCATATCCTCTATCCCTCCGAACATAAATTTGAGCATATTATAGATTTCAAATGCATTTATTAATCCACCTTTTTATTCGCCGCACCGTAAAAAAATCCTCCTTTAAGATAAAAAATTTGCAACAGTAAGTATCCATTCAAAAAGTCATAAAATCTTTCCACAGTTATGGAGCCTAATAAGTTGTTTATAAAGTTATCCACAGTTTCCACAACTTTATCCCCAGGCCTTAATATATGAACATTTTAGTTGTGGATAGATAGGGTGCTTTTTCCACAAAATTCACAAACAACATATTATTTCTGTTAATAAGGGTAGGCTGAAAGGCCGCCTTCCAGTATGCTTATATTATCAAAACCCAATTCCTTGAGCTTAATAAAACCGGCATAGGCTCTACGGCCTCTATTGCTCACTAATACAATGGCCTTGTGTCCGGTCAGCCGCTCCTTCATCTCTTCCAACTCGCTTAGAGGAATGTTTACAGTCCCCGGCAGCATCCCCATCAATGCCTCAGACTTGGTTCGCACATCCAATACAACAACTTGAGGATCATACAAAAGTTGATACAGCTCATAAGCCGAAACCCCCCGGACTTTCCCCGTCAGCTTTTCAAACATCACATCAGCTGCAAGATGAATAGGATGCATATCCCTTGTATGCGGCAGGTGGCCGACAAGATCCAGCTGATTTAAGTCCTCAAGCGTGCCACCCATATCCATAACTGTGGTTACCACATCTACAATTTTTTCTGATAGACTTCCGCCAATGCTTTGGATACCCAATATTTTACGATCCGTTTTATTTATTATCAGTTTAGCTATATTATCCCGGCAGCCCTTTTCACATCCATATTGATCATCATTAACGGAAACCGTTGCCATTTCGACTTGATAGCCTTCCTGCGCTGCTTCCGCTGCGGAAAGCCCCGTTTTGGATATATTCAACCCAAATGCCCGTATTGATACCGTTCCGCATATGCCCTTGCTTAAAACAAATTCATTGTCGCCGGCTGCATTGTAACCTGCGACACGTACAGCACGTCTGTCGACAAACATATTATACACCCACGTCGGCTTTCCGCTTATTTGGTTAATATACTGAGCGCAATTCCCAATTGCGTATATACCCGGTATATTGGTTTCCAAATATTCATCTACTTCAATAGCCCCAGTTTTCCCGATAGCAATACCCGCCTTTTTTGCTATCTCTGCGTCGGGCTTTATATCTTTCAGCCATATTACCATATCGGTGGTAAGAATATGGTTTGGGGTATGAACTTCAACCACCTGACCCTTTGCATTGCCTATCAGGGATAAAATTTTTTCACCAAGCAGCACCTTGACTCCTTTTTGTTCCATCTGCTTTATTACAAACTGGGCTATTTCGGCATCAAAGCCATCAAGGATTTGCTGCCCTCCTTCCACCAGGATAACCTCAAGCCCGCGCCTCCATAAACTCTCAGCCACATATATTCCCAGAGGAGTGGCGCCTATCACCACGGCTTTACAGTACAGGCCGGCATCTATGCCTTCACGAATTGCGTGTACATCCTCTATTGAGTCAAGAAAAAAAACGTTCTCGGCATCAATGCCGTCAACGGACGGAATGATTGTTCTGGTACCGGTTGCAATGATCAGTTTATCAAATTCCAATGAACCTTGACTGCCTTCCAACAGGTTCCTGAATACCACCTTTTTCTCGAGTGAAACAATATCAACGGTTTTACGGCAAGGCAGGATCTCAACATTGTATTGCTGATTCAAGCCTTCCCTGATCTCGCTCATATAAGAATGCATATCCACATCAACATCCCGAATCAAACATGCCAGTTGATACCCGCTAGGCATAAAAAACTTCCCGGGCAGCAATACTTTTATATCCAAATCAGGGTTTTCCTCTGCTCCTTTAGCAGCCGCCATAATACCGGCAATTTCCCCTCCAACCACCACCAACCTTCTTCTTCCCATATTGATTCCTCCTTTAGCCTGCAAAAGGAATTCATAACTCCGTCGGCTGCCGATTATCTATTATACCCTCGTATAATTCTGTATAATCATATATTTTGCTCAAAAGAATATATGAAATATAGCTGGTCTCTACGCACTTTGCTCCATGCTCAGCTTATCAGCTACCAGGGCAATAAATTCTCCATTGGTTGGTTTGTCATTTTTCCGATATACAACATAGCCGAACAGCTGATTTATATTTTCCACTCTGCCCCTGCTCCATGCTACGTCGATGGCATGTCTGATAGCCCTTTCCACCTTGCTGGGGGTTGTATTAAACTTGCTTGCGATACCTGGATAAAGCTCCTTGGTAATTTTATTTATTATTTCTCTGTCCTCTACAACCATCTTTATAGCTTCCCTCAGATAATGATATCCCTTTATATGGGCGGGTATGCCGATGGTAAGGAATATATTGGAAATCTTCTCTTCGATATTTTCGTTTTTGATATTGCCGGATGGATTTGCCTCAATGGCTGCAGGTTTTTTTACGGTTTCCCTGATCCTCCTCAGCATCATCTCGATATCAAAAGGCTTTACCATATAATATCTGGCCCCCAAATCCACAGCCCGCCTGATCAGTTCCTCCTGCCCCACCGCTGAAAGACATATGACAGACGGCATGGGGTTAAGCCCCGCTAAATTCAACTGTTCAAGCACTCCCAATCCATCCAGCAGGGGCATTATCATATCCAATATTACTACATCGGGATGAACGGATTTGATGATCTCCAGACCGCTAAACCCATCACCGCTTGTCCCCACAACTTCTATATCTTCCTGCATATCAAGATAGGTTCTAAGTATCTCTCTGTTATTCCTATTGTCCTCCAATATAACAATTTTAATCTTTTGTTTCATCATTATAACAACCTCCCCTTATAATTAGTTATAAAGAGCATAAAAATGTCAAAGCCTGATGAACTTTGTTTTTTCTAGTCGAATTGTTCCATAAATAGAATAATTTGTAAAACGCTCCTTTATTTTACCATATTTTTTATAAATATGGAAGGTGGAATGCAACATTTTCCCCAATTCATACAATTTATAATATAAAAAACCACGGGATAACACCTATGAAGGCCTATCCCGTGCCATATATTTCAATCTTTTTTTGAATTAATACGGATATACAAGCCTACCCGTCCGGGCATCAATGTACAACAGCCAGTAGCCCGTACCGTAACCATTTACTGCAGGCAACCAGGTCGAAAACCCCTGCATATAATGGGGAGGCAAATCGGTATAAGCACCTGGAACTCCGTAGATGATATAGCGCACATCATCATTTTCTTTCATAATACCGACAATAAAGTGATCATGATAAGGACGGCCATAATCATCCCTGTACCGATAAGGCGATGATATGTAGCCCTGCACATTGTATCCGACGGTTTGGGGTACCTCAACCCATTCCACATTGGCATCGCTCATGTCAAAAGGATGTACTCTTCTGTTATATTTAAACAGCTTTTTATAATATTCCCCTACCCTTTCCCAGTAGGTAACCTCTGAAGCCGGAGCTGATTTTGCTTCCTGAACTTCCGCTATCTCTGCTCCCCTCTCTTTGTAATGCCGGTCTTCATCAACTTCCAGAAGGCTTCGGTCAAACCCGTTTTTTGCGTCCTGTCCTTCTTCCGTCTGCCCTTGTGATTCCGGTGCCTCATCATCTGTCTGCAGTTCTCCTGCCGGTTGCTGTTGAATGTCTCGACGGCTATCCTCCTTCTCCTCTTCTTCCTCTTCTTCCTCTGCTTTTTCCCTCTTCCAGCTGTGTATCCCATCTCCTGTTTCTTCATCCTGAAGTTCCTGGAACAATTGCCCCATCATTGTTTGCTGCTCCTCATATTCCGGCAAGCTACCCGCTCCTGTCTCCGGCTCGTTCTCTTCACCATCGGTAATATGTTTGATAGCTGTTTCCTGTTCCTCCCTTTGGCTTATACGGCTTTTTTCCTCTTTGCCGTAATACCTTTCCAAATCCCTCCTTATCCTTCCTGCCCAGTCCAGTGTTACCCGTTTATTGGCGTAACCCACCAGGGGAAGCTTTATGTCCTCTTCTTCATTACATACAAGGGCTAAACCGTGAAATTGATCGAGGGAGTAATCAAAGCCGGCAACATGGTTTATATCCAGCTCAAGCGTACATTCTCCCCGGCCCCGCTGGTCTACAAATATGGTAGCAATTTTCAAACTGGGTATATCGCTGTGTGCCGACACCAAAAAGATATCGTAGCCTCCTTTATCGTCTTCCCGCGGCTTTAAATCCTGAACATGAAAGGACATCTTACATCTGTCATTTTTCACTTCCATTTTGCAATGTCCCGCAGCCGTTTTTCCGGACGCAATATTAAATCTTCCGTCGCCGGGCTGCAGGATAACGAAGGAGCGGTGATAATACCCTTTGGCCAACTTTTTCCCTCCTTTACCCTTTTTGTACTAATATATGAGCCGGAAACAAAAAAAGAAACCCCATTTAAATCAAAATGGGGTTTCCTTCAATCATCGATTGGTCTAAGGTTAAAAGCTGATATTACAGTCCACCAAAGCATTTGCTATATCCGCAAATTGCTGCAAGCTCAAAAGTTCCCCCCTGATCCAGGGATCGATATTGCATTTTCGCAGAATATGTTCCATCCGCTGTTTGTCGCCGCCTCCGGTCTCCAGAGCAGCCAAAGCATTGAGCAGGGTTTTGCGCCTTTGACCAAAAGCAGCCCTTACCACACGAAAAAACACCTCCGGCTCTTTGAGTTTAACGGGCGGCGCAACCCTTTTCTTAAGCATTACAATGGCCGAATCCACTTTTGGCGGGGGCATAAACACTTTGGCCGAAGCCGTGGCTACAATCGTGGGGCAAGTATAATACTGAACCGCAACTGACAGCAGGCCGTAATCCTCTGTACCGGGAGATGCAGTCAGCCTTCTGGCTACCTCCTTTTGTACCATTACCACCATTACTTCAAACCAAAGCCCCTTTTCCAGAAAAGTCATAAGAACAGGGGTGGTAATATAATAGGGCAGATTGGCAACAATCTTAAAGGGCCTGTTCGCAAAATTCTCCCTTATAAGGTTCTCTATATCCAGTTTTAATATATCCCCATGGACAAGTCTGACATTGGGGCAATCGGACAAGGTTTCATCCAATATTGGAAACAGCCTTTTATCAATTTCCACTGAGACCACCAATTCTGCCCTGCCGGCCAGTTCCCTCGTCAAAGTCCCAATCCCGGCCCCTATCTCCAATACCAGATCATGTGTCTTGATGTCAGCCGCTTCCACAATTTTTTCAAGAATATTTCTATCGATCAGAAAGTTTTGCCCCAGCCCCTTATTAAAGGCCACTCCATGGCGCATCATAAGTTGTTTTACAACTTTCGGAGAAACGAGATTATACATATCTACACCATCATTTTGGGAAATAAACCTTTACATTTCTTCGCCCGAATTTCCTGCATTGTCCTTCGGTTTCCATAAAAACATCTATCTTGTAACCCTTTATGGCTCCACCGGTATCCATGGCCTTGTAATAACCGTTTAAATGCTCCCATCCCTTGGGAAACTCGACATATACCGTCCTGCGCAACGGAATTACCCTCGGATCCACTGCTATGTAACCCACTTTCGGCATGACGCCGGTCTTGGTTGCCCTCCCCGTATGGGTATATGCAGTAGCCTGAAAGGTTTTCACTGTATTATATCTGAGTGTGTCGCCCCGTGAGGTTATTTTTTTCTTCACCGTCCCCTTGTGCACTATACGATCAACGGGTTTTACCGTTACCTTTTCTTCTATGACCTCGCGGGATATCTCCACCCCATCCCTGTAGGCCACCATTATCTCCCTTTGCAGCTCTCCCTGACTTCCCTCCTGGACAACCTTACTTACTCCTTCATCCATGTTGCTGTTTTTCTTGACAATAACGTTATACGGAATAGCCTCCTTCTCTATTATAATCTCTTGATCGTATCTGGTCACCACAATTTTTTCTCCCGGAATGGCGTTGGCACCTAACATAAAGTTTACTTCGTCCTGCTCCCTCAACACTATGCCGACCTTTTCAAGCACATCAGCCACAGTACTGCCCAGCGGAAGATAGACCATCCTCTCTTTTCCGTCTGCAACCGCATAGTAGGGTACATTGCGGCTTATTTCAACCACCATTCCATCATGCAGCTCCTGTTGAGGATCGGGGCTTACACTGTCTCCCGGGCCCAGTTCAATTTCATATTTTTTCAAAAAATCCTCAACATTTTTTTCCATAGTTACAATCTGAACCTCTTGACCTTCTTCTTTTAGCGTAACCACATGGCTTACATCTTCTGTATAGCGTACAAACGCCTGTGAAATTCCCGTTAAAATCAGCAGGGCAACAGCAACCGATATCAGAAACTTGACGTAAAATGCCCTGCATATTTGCGATTCCATGCATCAACCTCCCTTTAATATGGCCCTTGAGAATACAAATACATTGTAATATATGTAACACATTTTAATATATTTTTAATATTTTGTCAATGTTTTGTAATATTTTAATTTGCAACGGCACGTTATCAGTTTTATCCATATCCACAGCTTTGCCATTCTCAAAAGCCATATCTGTTATTTTATTCCATATTTAATATTGTTCCACATCAAATATATGCTATACATCTTTATTCAAGTCTTTCCAAAACATTCTCAAAGAGTGAGTTGAAGCGCAAAAAACAAAAAATCCCATACAGGACTTTAATAATGTTATTTCCTATGCTAAACTAGCATGTGAAATTTGTTATCCTCAAAAAATTGGTTGCTTATGAGGTGATAAACATATGAAAAAAACGCTAACGGCTGTTGTCGTATGCTTATGTATTTTTCTGACCGTCGGTTGCTCCAAACCCGATCCAATGGAAGCGGCAGAAAGCTATTTGGAAGCCTGGAGCAAACGTGAATACGAAATGATGTATGATATGCTGTCTTCCCAATCACAAACATCAATTGAACGGCAGGCTTTTATTGAAAGATATAACACAATTTTTTCAGCCATCATGCTGGAAAAACTGGAGATCATACCTGATGATGAGATTCTGGTCGATAAGGATAATGCCTATCTTCCTTTCAAAGCCGTGTTTGATACCAACACTGTTGGGAACTTTGAATTCCAATATACCCTTGGCCTCGTCCTGGAAGATGGGGAATGGAAGATAGCATGGTCCCCCTCTCTGATATTTCCCATGATGGAGGAGGAAGACAAGGTACGCATCACCAGCAATACCGCCAACAGAGGCCCAATTACCGACAGGCATGGGAACAATTTGGCTGTCGACGGCCCGGCTTATACTGTAGGAGCAAAGCCGGCGGCTATCCCCGATATGGATGCTTTCATCAAAGAATTGGCTCCCCTGATCGAAATGGACGAGCAGTCAATAAGCAATATACTGAACCAAAAATGGGTCAAGGAGAATCCGGATCACTTTGTCCCCATTAAGAATTTTCCATTCAATATATCGGAAGACTTTAAGAATGAGGTCCTTAATATAAAAGGAGTCATGTTATCCAGCAAGAGCTATACAACACGCCAGTATCCGCTGGAGGAAGCATCCGCCCATGTAATAGGATACGTTCAAAAGGTCAGCCAGGAGGAACTTGAGAAAAAGGCATCAGAGGGATACCTGGCGGAGGATTTGATCGGCCGCCAGGGAATAGAAGCAGCTTTGGAGGAAACGCTCAGGGGACGAAGAGGCTATTCGCTTTATATAGAAGATCAGGATAAAAACCAAAAGGCCGTTATCTCCCAAACAGAAGCCCGGGACGGCAACAATGTGGTTTTAACCATCGACTCTGATTTACAAACTATGGCTTACAATGTCATTGAAGGTTATAAGGGCAGCATTGTAGCGCTAAACCCAGCAACCGGCGAAGTCCTGGCCCTGGTGAGCAGTCCCGCTTTCGACCCAAATATATTCCCCGTTGGCCTTTCGGCTTCTGCATGGAAAGCCATCTCCGAAGACCCGGCACATCCGCTGATCAACAGAGGCATACAGAGCCTGTATCCCCCCGGTTCCACATTTAAACCCTTTACAGCAACCATGGCCCTTGAAACGGGTACCATCGATCCACAAACGGCAGTGGTCGAAGCCCAAAATGAAGAATGGATTCCATCACCGGAGTGGAGCGCCCCGCCCATAAAAAGGGTTCCCCATCCACCGGGTGAGGTAAACCTTCACAATGCCATCATATGGTCGGATAACATATTCTTTGCATGGACCGGTTTAAAGCTGGGCTATGAAAACTTCGAGGCCCTGGCTCACCGGTACGGGATTGGCGACCCCATTCCCTTTACGCTGTCGGTTAAGAACTCACAGCTTAAAAACCCTTCGACCAAATGGAGCCAACCGTTGCTGGCCAACAGCAGTTACGGACAGGGAGAAATGCTGATCACCCCCCTCCAGCTGGCGGCCATGTACACAGCCTTTTATAACCAGGGCAATATGGTACTTCCCCAGCTCATAAAGGAAATCCGCTCGCCTTCGGGTGAGACAATTGAATCCATGGAACCGAAGATGTGGAAGGAAGATGTCATCCCGCAGCCGCATATAGAGACCCTGCTTCCCATGCTGATAGATACGGTGGAAAATCCCACCGGTACCGCTCACCAGGTTAGAATACCCGGTCTCACCATTGCCGGTAAAACCGGTACCGCTCAGACAGGAAGCGATAAAGAAAGTGAAATCGGATGGTTTGTAGGATTTACACTGGAGACAGACAATCCGCTTCTGGTTTGTATTTCACTGGAAGTCCCGGCCGGCCAGGGCGGAGTTAAGCTTGAAATGGCAAAAAAAATATTCTCCGAATACTATAAATAAAATACCCAAATACGACAGAGAGCTGCTTTGAAAAGCAGCTCTCTGTCGTATTTTTTATCTCATCATTCCCCTTACCCTAAACTCTGCACCGATCTGCTCAGCAATTCTCCGGCATCTTTCCATATCCTCCGGCGGCAGGATATCCACCACGGTAAATACAACTTTGGGAATAATTTTAACGCATTCCCTGGCAAAGTCCAAAACGGCATCAAAGGCTTCAGCGCCATATATGGAATGACATAGCTGGTCATACTTTTCTGCGGTAGGGGCATTAAGGCTTATCGATATCGCATCCACAAGCCCTTCCAGCTCGGGCACGACATTTTTACCGTGGTATAGATTCGCCTGGCCGTTGGTATTGATTCTTATCCTGGCCCCTTTCTCCTTAAGAACTCTTGCAATAGCTATTATTTCATCAAGCTTCACCATAGGCTCGCCATATCCGCAGAACACTATCTCGTTGTACTTTGAGGGAGCATCGATCCTATCGATAACCTCCTGGGGTGTAGGCTCCCTGTCAAGCCACAGATCATACCCACCTACCCCCGAACATTTATTGCGTACGCAAAACCGGCAACGGTTTGTGCAGCGATTGGTCAGGTTGATATATAAAGCATTTCCTAGTTTATATACATAGTTGTTCATTTTCCATCTCCTTCAGCTGTTAATTCATAAGCCCCTTCAATCATTGATTCCAAAGATCATCTTTGCGTTAGCAGATGTAATACGGGCTATACTGTCTAGCTCCATCCCCCTAATTTCAGCAATTTTCTCGGCTACCAGCTTCACAAGACCGGGATCGTTTCTTTTGCCGCGGTAAGGAACAGGGGCAAGATAGGGGCTATCGGTCTCAATGAGCAGCCGATCTAACGGCACCTTGCCTGCCACTTCCACCGGTTTTTTGGCGTTTTTGAAGGTAACCGGCCCCCCCAACGAGATGTAAAAACCCAGATCCAAAAATCTCTTGGCCATTTCCCAACTTCCCGAATAGCAATGCATAATGCCGCCCAGTATTCTGTCCTTCTTTGACGTCAATATATCCAATACATCGGCATGAGCATTCCGGTTGTGGATTATTACCGGCAGTTTCAAATTATAGGCCAGCTCTATCTGCTTAGCAAACCACTGCCTTTGAAGTTCCCTTGGGGAAAAATCGTAATAATAGTCCAGGCCGATCTCCCCGATTGCCACAACCTTCGGCCTGCCGGCCAACTCTTCAAGCCGGTTCAGATCATCATATGTCATCTTCGCAACCTCATGGGGATGAATTCCCACTGCAGCATAAACAACAGGGTACATAGCCGCCAGCTCCACCGACATGCGGGAAGTATCCAGGGTGGAGCCCACATTTACAACGTGGCTCACACCCCTTCCCGGCAAGCCGCGAATCAGTTCATCCCGATCCTGATCAAATCTTTCATCCTCTAAATGAGCATGGCTGTCAAACAGCATTTTTTACTCCCTCTATTCCTTTTGTTGTCTAGCTTATCTTGGAACCGCCGGGAATTTCCCTGTCCACCGTAAGCAGAGCCAGATTATCGCTATCATCTGTAGCGGCAAGGATCATCCCTTGGGACAGTTCCCCTCTCAGTTTTACAGGCTTTAGATTGGCTAACAGTATAACCATTTTCCCGATCAGCTCATCTGGCTTATAATACTTTGCAATCCCCGATACCACCTGACGGGTCTGGTTGCCCACCTCCAGGGTGAGTTTTAACAGCTTATCAGTCTTTTTTACTGGCTCGGCGTTTATCACCCTGGCAACCCTGAGATCCAGCTTGGCAAAATCATCTATGGTTATTTCCGCAGCCTCCTGCTCTTCCTTTTTATCCTGCTGTTCGGCTGCGATATGAGACGCTTCCTTATTATCAGCAGCATTCTTCTCATCAACCGCCTGTTCGCTTCTTCCCTGTAATTCCTCCAGCGCCTTAAGCTCCTTATCCACATCCAGCCTTGGGAATACCGCCTCACCGCGCTGTACCCTGATTCCCGCCGGCAGTTTGCCGAACTCTGACAGGCTGTCCCAAGTTGTCAGGCTCTTATCTTCTATCCCCAACTGCTGTCGAATCTTGTCGGGTGTTCGTGTCAGGAATGGGCTTATCAATACCGAAATAAACCTTAGGGATTCGGCCAGATTATACAGTACGGTAGCCAGTCTGGAACGCCTGCTGTCATCCTTCGCCAAAATCCACGGAGTGGTCTCATCTATATACTTATTTGCCCTGCCTATTAGCTTCCATATCTCAGCCAGCGCATTGCTGTACTCAAGCCTGTTCATAATGGTCTCCACCCTGCCGGGTGTTTCAACTGCCAGCTTCTGCAACTCGGCATCCACGTCAGCCCGTTCACCGGGAGCAGGAAGCAAACCATCAAAATATTTATCTATCATGGCCACTGTTCTGCTCAGAAGATTGCCCAAATCATTGGCGAGATCCGAATTGATTCTGTTTATCAGCGCTTCGTTGGAAAAAACGCCATCGGCACCAAAGGGCACCTCCCTTAACAGAAAATAGCGGACGGCATCCACTCCGTAGCGCTGTACCAGCACCACCGGGTCCACCACATTCCCCT
>LSQX01122688.1_pt1 | contig 68743 bp, 57 predicted proteins | sample 654561 | NCBI WGS metagenome assembly LSQX01 (sample SAMN04489861, study PRJNA283612) | anaerobic digester metagenome | isolation source: 4 biogas reactors fed with cattle manure at either 37C or 55C with and... | place: Denmark: Kongens Lyngby | collected 2014
AGATGTGTATAAGAGACAGGGATTCACATCTCTCCAGCCGTTAAAATCGCCTGTCACATATATGGCGTCAGCGCGAGGCGCCCATGTCCGGAAAACAACATTATAGCCATCATTTGTTGGATAACTATGAGAGCCAAGATATTCATAAGCGCGGAAATCTGTTCCTTGATGGAAGTAATAAGCATGCTCGGCGCTCCAAACATTGCTCTCCAATGTTTATTCCTCCAGAATAAATCTTTACAACAATATTATATATTGTACGCATATAAATGGCAAGCGTTTTATATTTTTGCGAGGTGCAACAGCTGTTGTTTAAATAAAAAGCCCCGCTCGCGCGGTGCAGGAAGTAAAATATATTGTTTTAAGGTACCTCAGTCTATGAAAACGGCACTATACCAATTCTGTTCCTCCTCATCGGGGCGGGACAGCGTATAAAGCGGCAAGCCAAGCAGTTTTACAGTTTTAAAGACGTCGATTCCAACGCTGTGGAAAGCGGGGCGCGCCATGCGAGGATTGCGGCACTCTTCGCCTGTTGCGGCAGCGCATGTAGGGCATAGCGAACAGTCGGAGAGCGATATTGCAAAGTAATAACCATCGAGGAAGGCTTCTCTTTCAATCTCAAATGATATAAGCTGTGATGTGCGCTTGTCATGTGTATGTATGATCACGCCGCCTGAATATCTTGAAAACATCTCACGGTATTCTTTCATTGTCGGGCTTCCCGGACGTGAAGGGCATGTGTGGTTTTTACCCCAGTCGGGGCACCCAAACATACATTTCAGAAGCGTGCGGGAGTCAAAGCAAATGTCTGAGAGCCGGAAGGGCACGGCGTCAGTCGCGCCCATTTTTAGCGCAATTTCAATATACCTTTTGTATTTCTCTTTATAATCAGCGGTATTATTCGTCATAATTCCCTCCCGCTGTGTGTTTTTTGAGTTTTGTTTAGATGAAATTATACACCACATATAGCGCCATGTCAATCAAAGCAAGAGTTTCATAAGTTTCTCTGACCCTGTGTAGAACTTGACAATCAATATGTGATATAATATAATCTGAAAGTAACAATCAATGAAGTTAAGAATTATTTTGATTTTCACATAAATATTTCGAATTTTGCCGATAAAAGAATCAAAAATTGGAAAATCCGTATCGGCGGAAAGGCAGCCTCACACCGGGCGGATGCGTTTTGCCTTTATGGGGGCAACGTGACGCCCGCGGGCGGCGGATGTATCAGTGGCAGGTGCAGATATTAAAGCAAAGGATAAGGGAAAGAACGCAAGCGGTAAAAAATTGATTGCACAAAACCGCTCAGCTCGTCATGAATATTTTATTGATGAGACATACGAAGCGGGGATATCCCTTTTCGGCACTGAGGTCAAGAGCATAAGAAAAGGTGCTGTCAACCTCAAGGATTCGTATTGCCGCATAATAAACGGGGAAATTTTTGCCATCGGCGTGCACATTAGCCCATATGAGAAGGGCAATATATACAATCGTGATCCGCTGCGGCCGAAGAAGCTTCTAATGCACCGCCGCGAAATAATGAAGTTAGCCGGCCTTACAGCGCGCAAGGGTTATACGCTGATACCGCTATCGCTTTATTTTTCAGGTTCTCACGTGAAAATGGAAGTTGGTTTGTGCCGTGGTAAGAAACTTTACGATAAGCGCGAATCGAAGGCAGAAGCTGATGTCAAGCGGGAGCTGGAACGTCAAGTAAGTATGCGTTCATCAAGATACATTGATAAAGATTGATAGCGAAGGATTGTTTGTTAGACTAAGTTTATAATTCCGATAATTAAAATATGAATAAAGATATTGCCGATAGTTATATCGGTTTTATCTTGTTTATAATAACAAGGGGAGGTGTTAAAAGTGGAATTTAGAGATTTGCTTTATGAAAGAAAAAGCATCAGGAATTTTACCGGTGAGCCTATTACGAAGGCACAGGTAGATGCAATACTTGAGGCGGCGACGCGCGCGCCAAACGCGTGCAACTTCCAGTCATGGTTTTTCTATGTTGTCGCTGATAGGGCTATGATAGAGAAGTTTTCACCTGATGTATATTCCTTAGATTGGATTAAGAAAGCTTCTGTTATTATAGTTGTGTGTACAGATTCGGGCAGGCTTGAGGAGCGCTTTGGGCAGCGCATCGGCAATATCTTTGCGACTCAAGACACAGCGGCGGCAATAAACAATATGCTGTTAGCAGCTGCCGATATGGGGCTTGGCGGATGCTGGATTGGGCACTTCAACGACGACAAATGCAGATCCCTTTCAGATATACCGTCAAGACTTCGTCCTGTTGCTCTGGTGCCAATCGGTCATCCGGCAGAACAGCCACCGCAAAGGCCGCGTTATCCGGTGAAAAAGGTTTCGCTTGTGATAGGTGATTTACGTTAATATTCACAAATGACAAAACATAAAACTGGCGATACATCCAAATGAATACCGGAGCAAATATTGCTTTGGTGTGTTATAATAATAGTGGCGAGGAGCCACATCATGGGGGCGTAAAGGTTTCGACGGGGATTTCATGGCAGGATAAGCGAGCAGAGGATGGGGCAACCTCTTAAAACGGCTCCAAAAAAAATAAACGCTAACGAAAGAGTAGCACTCGCCGCCTAATGGCGGTACGCCGCATATAGCGGCTCGTTCGCCCGGAGGGGACCGCGACTCCGGAGCGGGCGTCATAACCGCGGTGAACATGAGCTGACTCCACGCATCCGGGACGGCCATGCACAAGGATGCTACCTGAGCCGGGGCGCGTTTACCCGCACCGGCAAGGGGAAATAACAAAGGTAAACTGCGCTCGGAGAAGGTTCTGTCTCGGAGTTTTCGGACAGGGGTTCGATTCCCCTCGCCTCCATAACATTAAAAACCCTTGAAATTATCAAATTCAAGGGTTTTTTGCCTTTCATCCGCTGCATAAAACAAATAAACTCAATTATATATTTAAAAAGACCACGGCCTTATAAAACTTACGCTTACAAAAAAGTTATTTTACGGACAATAATTTTAAATATATGTTATAATTTAAAACAAATTAAAGCTATAAGGCAGAGATGGTATATGGGAAAGGCTGTTTAAATCCAAATGGTTTTATATTGCTATCCTTATAGTGATTGTTATTTCTGCAGTGGTTTTTGTTTATGCTTCAAAAATTCCCGCGGACAACTCATCATATGAAGATACCGGCGGCCTTTTGCTTGGAAATACACAGAATACGGATGAAGGTTTAACAATTGAGGACGTTAACATAGTGTATTACCTTAAAGGCGACAGTACAAGAATGAATTTAGCCGGAAGCAACACGAAGCACGTGAGGTTTCATGAGCCTCAAGAAGAATATGGATTTGACGATGTTGACATTGTAGTCGAGGGTTCTGTAGGAGAAAAATATACCATTATTTTCGGTTCAAACAATGTAACAGATGATCAGGTAGCAATAGTGGGTAGTTACACGTCAAGCAAAGATGTATTTATGGATACCAACAGGCAGTATTCGAGGACAAGCATTAAATAACATAGAAGGAAAGCTTTACGTATCTACTAATAGGGGATTTACAGTATCCTATAAGAGACAAGGTATAAAATGTATTGTGAAAAATCGTGAATACTCCCGCGCAGCAGGCATTTCTGTGGGGTTTGATAAAATAGGCAAAGAGGATACTTATGGGGTCTATGATATAAGTTTGATCTATGGGGATACAACAAAAACTTTTAGAATGTTATGCATAAACAGACACATAGAACAACCGGAGAGTATAGAGAGTAGCTGATAATAATCAGTCTGAAACGAAAATGCAAGGCAAGAGTTGGCCGGTTTTTTCAATATCTCTAAAAGGTTCTTGGAGAAGGGGAGATAATACTTGCAATGAAGATAAATTTACCCTATGTAGGGGTTTGGTTTTCCTCACTTGCATAACGTTAAAAACCTTTGATACAATTTAGCATTAAAGGTTTTTCTTTTACTGCAGAAACTAATAAACTGTTTGCTATAATACTTTATCAAAACAACTATAGCCTTATCTTACAAAACATACTTTTGATAAGTTGTGTTGAAAAATAAATACTGTTACTGTATAATCGAACATAAGTAAAAATAAATATATGTACTGAAGGTGACATCATAAAACTATAATGTCCGCATCAGTGCTGGCAAAGAAACGAAAAGATAAATTATAAAAATCTAAAGTTTTACAGCGCATAACCACAAATAACGAATATATAAAATGCAGAGGTTATAAAACATGAAAACATCACAAATGTTTGGCAAAAGTACAGTATTTTCGCTTGAAATATTCCCACCAAAGCCAACGACAGGCGTTGAAACAATATATAGGACGATTGAGGAACTGAGCAACTTAAAGCCGGATTTTATAAGCGTTACATATGGTGCCGGGGGAAAAAATAGAGCGAAAACGCTGGAGCTTGCCGAGGCAATAAAGACTTGCTATAAAATGGAAAGCGTCGCACATCTTTCCGGTATGTACCTGACGCGTGATGATGTCATCCAACTAACAGACGAATTCCACAAACGCGGGATTGAGAACATTCTTGCGCTGCGCGGCGACAGGGTAGAGGGGCTTGAGCCGACCGGTGATTTCCCGTATGCTTCTGATCTTGCAGCCTTTATTCGTGAGCTTGGCGATTTCAATATAATCGGTGCGTGCTATCCCGAGGGGCATCCGGAATCTGCCAGCATCGTTGAAGATATATATAACCTCAAACGCAAGGTTGACGCTGGTGTCTCGCATCTTATATCTCAACTATTCTTTGACAACGATATTTTTTACGCTTTTCTTGAGCGGGCGCAGATAGCGGGCATAAATGTTCCGATTGAGGCAGGTATTATGCCTGTCGTTAATTCAAAGCAAATTGGGCGCATCATTGAGCTGTGCGGTGTGAAGATGCCGCGAAAATTCATGCGAATTATGGAGCGCTATGAGGACAAACCATTAGCGCTGCGCGACGCGGGGATTGCGTATGCTGTTGACCAGATTGTCGATCTTGTGACGCAGGGTGTTGACGGGATTCATCTTTATACGATGAATCAGCCATATGTCGCCCGCCGGATTTGGGAAGCAGTCGGAAGTCTGTTTACTGAGTCAACCTTTGAGAGCAATGATACAACAACATCAAATACTTAATATAAAAAATATGGCGGGCCGTACGGCCCGCCATATTTTTTGATATGCTTAAAAATTTCAAACAATGCGAGTGTGGTCAAACGGGTCTGCACTAACACCACGCGACAAGACGCAGCGCGCAACAGTTTTCGCTTCGTTGAGCGAATGTGATTTATAATTGCCGCACTCGACCTCTGTTGTAGCTGGAACCGTTGTTACACTCTCAACACGTAAAAGTGAGCGCTTGAGCGCAAGCGCAATCCCTTCAGTTGTCGGCTCGCCCCATACGATGAGATAAAAACCCGTGCGGCAGCCCATCGGCGATAGGTCTATGACAATATCACCTGGGAGCTCCTCGCGCATGAAAGTGGCAAGAAGATGCTCAAGCGTATGAAGAGCAGGGGGTGATATAAATTCCTTGTTTGGCTGAGTCAAGCGCAGATCAAATTTTGATACGGCGACGCCGTCGCGCGTCAGCACTCCTGCGGCGCGGACATACGGCGCCTTAACTTTTGTATGGTCAAGCTTAAAGCTTTCAACTTCCTTCATGTTTTATTCTTTGCTCCCGTCTGTTGTTTATATATAAAACATATTTTCACCGCTCCCTCTTTGCAGCGCCACTTCCGCCGCAATGTCGGCAAGTGTTGTCCCGGAAAGTGAACACTTAATAGCCTCATCGAGGGGTTTCATAACACATTCAAATATCGCACCTGCTACCTCAGGCATTTTTTCGCCGGCGACGACGTCTGTTACTTCAAAAAGTGCAGGCTCCGTTGCAAGGAGCACGTCGAGAGCTGTTATTTCATCAGGGGACCTCGCAAGAACATAGCCCCCCTGCGAACCCTTTGCCGCGCTGACGATTCCGGCGCGCTTTAATTGTGAGAAAATATGCTCAAGATATATTTTTGAAAGACCAAGTGAACCCGCCACCGAAAGAAGCGGTATATATACATCAGGCGAGTACCTCTCCGTCATGTTTACTGCGGCGGCAAGGGCATACCTGCCTTTCGACGATATTCTCATTTGTTACGTTGCCTCCTGTAACCATATAAAACCATATAAATTTAGTATGTGATTGTTATTATGATAAATCTGTGTTAATTTTTTGTCAACCCGAAATGGCATATACCGCACACGGGAGAATGTTGCAATAGAATAGGGGGGTATGATAGAATAAAACGGTATATAACGATATATAACGATGACAACACTGGTTTCCCTTTTTATTTCGGGGTATTTTTTAATTTTTTGAGCGCGATTTTACATAAAAAGCAGGTGCTGAAGATTAGAAGAATATGAAAATAAAGGATAAAATAAAAGTTTTATTACATTTATTTATCATTTTTTTCAAAGCCGGGACTTTCACGTTCGCCGGCGGACTTGCTATGCTGCCGGTTATCGAGCGTGATGTCGTTGAAAAATATAAGCTTATGTCAAAAGACGAATTTCTTGAATATGCTACGCTTTCGCAGACGCTTCCCGGCGTTATCGCGCTCAATTGTGCATCGTTTGTCGGACGGTACGCGGGTGGCGTCGCCGGAATGCTTGTTGCCGGGTTCGGAGCGACTATATCGGCATTTGTTTTAATGATTGTGGCAACAATTCTTTTGCGCTTTGTGCCGGAAGGCGGGCCTGTTGCCGGAGCATTCAGAGCTATACGCGCGGCGTCTGCGGCGCTCGTTTTATCGGCTGCGTTTACACTTGGGCAACACAATATAAAAAGTATATTTTCTGTTATATTAATGCTTGCGGCGTTTACCGCTGTTGTATTTTTAAACATCAGCGCGCCGATTGTCGTTCTGCTCGCCGGAGCTGCTGGTTATTTTTATGGCAAGCTCGGCACCCATATCCCTTCTACACCTGCTGACACCGGAGCTAACGGAGGTTCCGGTGGGGAGGATGTAAAATGACGCTATTTTTGCAGTGTTTAGAGCTTTTTTACTCCTTTTTTAAGATAGGGGTTATGGGCTTCGGCGGCGGGTACGCCATGATGTCGATGATAATTGCGGAATCAGAAAAGTATGCGATAACGGCGGCACAGTTTGCTGACCTCAACGCACTCGACATGATTGTTCCGGGACCGATTGCAATAAACTCAGCGACATATGTCGGCTACCTTTACGCCGGCATCCCGGGTGCTATTACCGCAACCGTTGGTGTGTCGCTGCCGTCGCTTATTATTGTCACACTCGTTATGCGCTTTATTGCTCGCTACCGCGAAAATAAAATAATGGAGGGATTTTTGTCCGGTGTAAAACCGGCGGCAGTCGGTCTTATAGCCGCGGCTGCCTTGACGATAGCGGCTGGTGTCCTCGTAAAAGAGGGGGCAGCATGGAGCGGCTTTTTTACCAACCCTTTAGGAACAATATCTGTATTTCTTTTTGCCGTTTTCGTCATAACAGCAGTATTAAATATTAAGTTTAATGTCAACCCCATACTTCTGACGCTTATTGCCGGTGTAATTGGCGCTGTCGTTTCGCTTTTTTAATTGCTTTTTCGGAACTTTATTCATAATTTTACGTCTGAAAATTAAAAATTGTCCGCAGCAAGGCTGTGAAAAACAAATATCTGGCATATTGATTCTATTCGGGGGATATAAAAGACGTGGTATTCAGCAGTATAATCTTTCTTTTTTACTTCATACCAATTCTTTTAATTTTATATGCCATCGCCCCGAAAAAACTAAAAAATCTGGTCATGATCGCGGGAAGCTTCGTGTTTTATGCGTGGGGTGAGATACGTTTTTTTACCGGTCATGATCGCGCTGTCAGTTGAGGACTATGTTTGCGGACGGCTGATGGAAAAACACCGTGAAAATGAGCGCAAGCGCCGCATGTATATGCTAATTTCAGTTATCAGTAATTTGTCTGTTTTAATTTTCTTTAAGTACACGAACTTTTTTGTCAGCAACTTCTGCGCTCTTTTCGGAATTAAAGGTGTCTCCGTCAATATTATTTTACCGATAGGAGTATCGTTTAACACATTTCAGTCAATATCATACGCAATAGACGTGTACCGCGGTACGACAAGATGCGAGCCAAGTTATTATAATTATCTTTGCTACACAACACTTTTCCCGCAGATTATAGCAGGCCCCATCGTCCGCTATGTCACAGTTGAAGACGAGCTTGAGGACCACAGCATAACACTTGACAATCTATCAGTGGGCCTTCGCCGCTTTATTGTGGGGCTCGGCAAAAAGTGTTGATTGCAAACAATGTCGGCCTCCTCTGGGATGAAGTTTCATCCGGTTCTGCCGGGGAGATGTCGGTGCTTCTTTACTGGCTCGGCATACTTGCGTATACATTCCAGATTTATTACGACTTTTCAGGCTACTCGGATATGGCGATTGGCCTTGGGCGCGTATTCGGCTTCACTTTCGATGAAAATTTCAACTATCCGTATATATCGAAGAGCGTAACAGAATTCTGGCGCCGCTGGCACATTACGCTCGGCGCGTGGTTCCGCGACTATGTTTACATTCCGCTCGGCGGAAACCGCTGCTCAAAACAGCGCCACATACTGAACATCCTCATTGTGTGGGGGCTGACGGGATTCTGGCACGGTGCGTCGTGGAATTTCATACTTTGGGGACTTTATTTCGCCGTTATACTTATTCTTGAAAAATATATCATCGGACGCATGCTTGAACATGCTCCCGCTTTTGTCCGTCATATATACACAATGCTGCTTGTCATTGTAAGCTGGGTCATATTTTACTTTGAGGATATCGGGCGTGTCGGGCCATACCTTGCAGGAATGTTCGGCAGGGCAGGGGTGCCTTTGTGCAACGAAAACACGCTGTATTATCTTTTCAGTTACAGTATTATTTTCATTCTCGCGGCGTTATTCTCAACACCGCTTCCCGGCCGCCTTTTGAAACAAACAGAGAGCGAACGCATCAAAAAGAGCCCTGTGTTTTTAGCGGCGACGGCTGGGTGGCGATGCAGAGCTCGATCGAGTACGCATCCGGCAAGCGTGAGAATAGCGGCGTTTATATAGGGAAGGGAGCTCTTTTTAGCATCATTGACAAACCGGACAGCAAAAGCATAGAAAGAAACATAGAGGCGATAAACTATTTCGCGTCGCAGGTTAATGTGCCTGTGTCGCTTATGATTGTGCCGTCGGCGTCAGAAATACAGCCGGAAAAACTGCCAGACTTCGCTGTGACATGGAGCCTGCGAGACACAATAGCCGATATTTATTCGCAGTGTGATGGTGTTGAATGCGTTTCGGTGTATGAGACACTAAAAGAGCATTCGGATGATTATATCTACTATCGTACCGATCACCACTGGACGACATATGGAGCGTATTTAGCTTACGCTGAGTACTGCCGCGCCCGCGTTCTTTTGCCGCATGATTATGTGGCGGAGACTGTAAGCAACAGCTTCAATGGCACGCTATATTCAAAGTCGGGTGTCAGATTTATTAAAAGCGATACTATTGAGGCGTATTAAGCTTGATTTTGATACGCGCTGTGATGTTTACAGCGGCGGTGAGATAAAAAGTTATGACAGTGTGTATTTTGATGAATACCTTGATGTGAAGGACAAGTACGCGTACTTTCTTGGCACGAATCAGCCCATTGTAACGATATACAGAGACATTGACAGCGAAGATAATAGCGCGAAAAAGCTACTTGTATTCAAAGATTCGTATGCGCACAGTATGGCGCCTGTGCTGCTTGAGAATTACAGTCAGGTGACGCTCATCGACCTGCGCTATTTTAGGCAGCAGCTTGAAAGTGTAATTGACGTGGCGGATTATGACGACGTACTTTTCCTTTATGGTATAGATAGCTTTGTCAATGCTGATGATATTTATATGCTGAAGTTTCTTTATAAGCCGGCAACCGTTAAAATGGCTGACTCATAGCCTCTTTTATGGTGTAGCTTTTTGTAACGGAGGAGCGAATGTCTTTTGATAACGAAAGCGTCGGGGGAACCAACGCTGTGCAAATTAATAGTAACGAAAGCAAGAAAGAGAAAAGAAACGGCTTTTTCTACCGTATGCTCTGCGGGGCGTTTTTAGGGATAAGCATTATTGCCCCGGGCGTCAGCGGCAGTATTATGGCGGTTATGTTGGGAATATACGACGATCTTATCGGCATAATATCAAACCCGTTTCGCAACCTTAAGCGGAATTTTATATACCTTCTGCCAATGGTAATCGGCGCGGGCGCCGGTGCTGTGCTGCTTCTGCAGGCGCTTGAAGTGCTTTTCACAAACTACCCGACGCCGGCTTATCTGCTCTTTATCGGCCTGATAGGGGGAAGCATCCCTACTGTCATATCTGAAGCTCGCGCGGGCGGTGGAGGTTTTAAGGCGCTGTATGTCGCAGGGACAGTGTGCGCGCTTGCTTTTGCGCTGACGGTTGGCATGATGGCTAAATATGATATTGCCATTGCCGTTGACACGACATCTATGACGTCCGGTGAAGCGATGGTTTACTTTCCTGTGTGCGGTGCGATTGCCGGTGTCATGAGCATGGTGCCCGGCATGAGCGTCTCGATGGTGCTTATGACGCTGCGCGTATATGAGCCGCTGCTAAATGCCGCGTCAAGATTTGATTTTGCTACTATTGTTCCGGTGGGACTTGCATTCCTCGTCGGAATGGTGCTTTTCTCAAACTTAACAAAGATTGTTTTTACAAAATACCGCAGCTTTGCCTGCTTCATGGTTGCGGGCTTTATGACAGGCTCGCTTATATCAATATTCCCCGGACTCCCCGTTGAAGCCGTTGAATGGATAATGAGCGCTGTCGCCGTTGCAACAGGGGTTTCAGTGTCGGTTTTATTCCGCTATCTTAGCCGCCGGATGAAAGTGTCTGAAGCTGCCGTTAAGATAAAAGCTGACTTTTAGGATAATTAAAACTACACAACACAAAAGTTAAGTTGAATTGGAAAAAATGGTTTTTAATAAATGAGCAGATACGTAATTGACGGCGCAAAGCGCTGCCTTTAATGAAAGTGTGTACCGATCGACGGATGTATCCGATTTTGTTATCCGGATGAAGCGCCGGTGGGCAGCGATGGCGATGAAAATGGTCGGCAATAATCAATAAAAAAAGCAACATTTATGGTGGATATTTAAAAGTCTGTCCTTTTGACAACGAAAGGACAGACTTTCATTAACTTAAGAGCGGATGCCCACTGAAAATTATGGCGCGATTACCGTAATATTATGAAAAAATAATCGAAAAAACGCAGGATGTCGAAAGTGTTTTAAAAATACTTGCGTATATTATATGTGTATAATAATCGAAGAAAGGGTTGACGGTCTAATTTTAAGCCATATTTTTGATTAAAATTGGGTATCGACTCTTTCGTTTGTTTTTTTGGCACCGTCGGCTTTCATTTGCTTTTTAAAACTACTATAAAATTAACAACAGATTTATTTACAAAATTTTGATAATATTAAATAAGCATTGGAGCAAAAGGCATATGGTAGAGAATGAAAACGGCGCCGGGCGCTGTGTTTCTGAAATATTTCTCGAACGTGAGCGGCAATATCTGTCGCCTTATGCCTTTTTTACAGCAAATACCCGCGGACGCGATCATCCGTATGAAAAATGCGTCAACCGCACAGAATTACAGCGTGACCGTGATAGGATAATACATAGCAAATCGTTTCGCCGCCTGATGAATAAAACGCAGGTGTTTTTTTCACCGGTTGGTGAGCACTACCGCACCCGGATGACGCATACGCTTGAGGTGACGCAGATAGCGCGCATTATCTGCCGTGCGCTGCGCTTAAATGAAGACTTAACTGAAGCTGTGGCGCTGGGACATGATCTTGGGCACACGCCGTTTGGTCACGCCGGCGAGGTTGCCATGCAGCGGTGCTATGACCCGTCCTTCACTCACTACAAGCAAAGCCTGCGCGTCGTCGAGTTTCTTGAAAATAACGGCAAAGGGCTGAATCTCACATGGGAAGTCCGCGATGGTATTGTCAATCATTCAGGTGACAGCACAGCATCGACGCTTGAGGGTATCATCGTAAAGTTTGCTGACAGAATAGCTTACATAAATCACGATATAGACGACGCTATACGGGCTGGCGTGCTGTCGCCGGACGATATACCCCGTGAGCTGACAGACGTCCTCGGCTCGACGCACAGCTCGCGCATAAACACAATGGTTACAGCCGTAATTGACGCTTCATATGGCAAGGGAGAAATAAAAATGACGCCTCATATATATGAGGCGACAATGGAGCTTCGCAAGTTCCTTTTCGATAGGGTTTACATTGACAGCATAGCAAAGGCGGAAGAGGCAAAAGCACAGGAGCTTTTAGCGCGGCTATACGATTATTACGTGAAAAAGCCGGAGGAAATGCCGGAGTTTTATTATAAAAATATCGAGCGTGAGGGCAAAGAAAGATGTGTCTGCGACTATATAGCAGGCATGACAGACCGCTACGCTATTGATAAATATAAAGAGCTGTTCATACCTCGTGTATGGCGCGGAATTGCCGACGAGTAGACAAGTCTTAATAAAAGCATTTGACAACGCGGGAAGCAGCAGTTTTTATTAAGTAGCGAGTTAATTCGCTTTTGAAAACGGAAGAAGGAAACAATCAGAATGCCGAAAATACCGCTTTCAGTAATCGAGGAAATTAAATACAGAAGCGATATCGAGGATGTTATATCACGCTACCTGACGCTCAAGCGGGTGGGTAGCAATTTTACGGCCTTGTGTCCGTTTCACTCTGAAAGAACGCCTTCGTTCACAGTTTTTCCATCGACACAGAGCTTTTACTGCTTCGGTTGCGGGGTCGGCGGAGATGTTATATCCTTTATAATGAGAATCGAAAACCTTGACTACATATCAGCACTTCGATATCTTGCCGACCGTGCCGGGGTGACGATACCTGAGGGAGTAGGGGACGACAGTGGAAAAACCATTTCGCGGCAGCGCTTACTTGATATGAACCGTGATGCTGCGCGTTTTTATAGGGATGCACTTTTTGATGGCAAATATGGTGGCGACGCAGGGATGGCTTATTTATTGCAGCGGGGTGTTCCGCCGCCGATTATAAAGCGCTTTGGCCTTGGATTCGCACCTGACAGCTTTGACGCTATGAGCAGCCATATGCATTCGCTCGGATACACGGATACCGAGCTTGTATCCGGATGTTTAAGGGGCGTCAGCCGCAACAGCGGCAGATATTTTGATATGTTCCGCGGACGGGTGATGTTTCCGATAATTGACACACTGAACCGCGTTGTTGCTTTCGGCGGGCGCACAATAGGCAACGCGGAGCCGAAATATCTCAACTCCTCCGATACGGCCATATTTAAAAAAAGCCGCAACCTATTTGCTCTTAATTTTGCGCGCCGTCACTGTGCAGAGGAGCTTATTCTCTGCGAGGGATATATGGACGTCATTGCTCTTCACGCCGCCGGTTTTGAAAACGCCATCGCGACGCTTGGAACTGCTCTGACCCCGGAACAGGCGCGGTTGATGAAGAAATATACAAAGCGCGTCATCATAAATTATGACAGCGACGAATCAGGCCAGCGGGCAGCCAACAGAGCTATTGAAGTTTTAAGTGAAGTTGGACTTGAGGTGCGCATTCTTCGCCTGTCCGGAGCAAAAGACCCGGACGAATATATCAAAAAATTTGGTGCGGACAAGTTTAGGCTGGCGCTCAGCGGAAGCCGGACGAAGTTTGACTATTTCATGGATAAGGTGACCTCGCGTTACGACTTAGATAACGCCGATGATAAGATTTCTGCTATAAAAGAGATAACCAATTATATTTCCGAGGTTCGCAGCGAAGCGGAGCGAGAAATTTATATTGCTATGGCTGCGAAAGCTGCCGGTATTTCAGAAACAAGTATAAAAAACGATGTTTTGTTTATTATAAATAAAAAAAGGAAGGAAAAGAAGAAGAAAGAATTAGAAATGGTGCACCGTGCAGCCGCCGGTTACGGTGACAGAATCAATCTTGATAAGATAAAAGAGCTTCGCGCGGCATCATGTGAGGAGGCTCTGCTTGGAATGATGATGGCGTTCCCCGAATACATCGGGAAAGAACCGACCGGTGTTGGACGGATTTCACCTGACGACTTTTTGACATCATTTGGGAGGCGCGTTTACGAAGCGATAAAGCAAGTGTATGAGGAAAGTGGGGGTTTTGACATTGGCGCGCTCCCAGATAAATTTACACAAGACGAAATTTCAAGGCTTGTGAAGCTCATACTTGATAGACAGAATCTGAGAAATGACGACGAGGTTTTTGCAGAGTATGCTGCAGCGCTGAAGCGAGAAGCACAAGAGCGGAGGATAGCAAAAGAGGATCCGCTTGAGTATGTTAGACGCTTGCGCGAGGAAAATAAAAAGTCAATTTGAAAATCTTAAAATATAATAAAATATTACATATGCAGGAGAAGAATGAAATTGATTGATATAACAAAAGGAACAGGACTTCAAAATACTACACCTGTCGGTGTTGACAATACAAACGACAGCGTGAATAATCCAATGGAAAATTCCGCTGATGAATCAAAAACCACATCTGTTGACAAGGCAAAAACGGAAAAAGCTGCAAAGTCAGGAGCGAAGTCTACAGCTAATAAAAATAAAACAGCAACTTCTGGCGTGTCCGGAAAGAAAACATCTCGCTCAAGGGACAAGCTTTCCGCAGACTCCGACTATTCTGATTCTGAATATAACGACGCAGATATAGATATTGACGACATTGATATTGATGGCGATAGTGATAACGAGAGCGATATGGAAAAAGCTGATCAGTTGACAGCTAAGGAAAAGGAGCTTATCGAAAAGGGTAAATCTAAGGGTTCCTTGTCGAGCAACGAAATTATGGAAATGCTCCAAGATGAAGATTATGACATAGAAAGAATTGAAAAGCTTTATGAAAAACTTGAGAGCAACGGCATCGAGGTGACGTCGTATATTAAAGATGAGGAATTTCAGGAGATAGAGAACGAGGTCGAGCATCTTGAAAGCGCGGAGGACATGGAGAAGGTCCTCTCACAGGAAGGACTCGCTATCGACGACCCTGTCAGAATGTATCTCAAGGAGATAGGTAAGGTGTCTCTGCTTGACGCTGACAGAGAAGTTGAGCTTGCAAAGCGCATGGCGGAGGGCGATGAGACTGCGAAAAACGAGCTTATCGTAGCCAACCTGCGCCTTGTCGTCAGCATAGCAAAGCGTTATGTTGGCAAGGGTATGTTTTTCCTTGATTTGATTCAAGAGGGAAACCTCGGTCTGATGAAAGCTGTCGAAAAGTTTGACTATAAAAAAGGCTACAAATTTTCAACATATGCCACATGGTGGATACGGCAGGCTATAACGCGCGCAATAGCTGACCAAGCGCGTACTATCCGTATCCCTGTCCATATGGTTGAGACAATACACAAGGTTTCACGCTACTCACGGCAGCTTCTTCAGGAGCTGGGGCATGAGGCAAGCCCGGAAGAGATTGCAGAGAAACTCAATATGACACCGGAAAAAGTACGTGAGATAATGAAAATAGCGCAGGATCCCGTATCCCTTGAAACGCCTATCGGCGAAGAAGAGGACAGCCACCTCGGCGACTTCATTGAGGATCAAGAATCACCGGCTCCGCCGGATGCCGCATCATATTCCGTCCTCAGAGAACAGCTTGCAGAAGTGCTGCACACCTTAACCCCGCGTGAGGAGCTTGTTCTCAAGCGTCGTTTCGGACTTGATGACGGTAAAACGCGGACACTTGAGGAGGTTGGCAAAGAGTTTAACATCACACGCGAGCGTATCCGCCAGATTGAGGCAAAAGCGCTGCGCAAGCTTCGTCATCCAAGCCGCTCAAAGCGCCTGCGCGACTTCCTTGATTAATGCAAATGCTCATCTCTATTGTAATATTTCACAATCTTTCGAGGTCGAGTCAGTTAATTTTGACGAATCAAAAGTCAAAATGTATGAATACGGCATTTTAATAATAGATAATATGCACAATTTTTATGAATAATCAGTAACGCAACTGTGTACCGCGGCGGCACTCAATAACTGTCGCGGTTTCATTTCACGCTTGACAGATTAACACTTTTAATATAAAATACAATAGGTATTGTTGTATATATTTTATAATATTGATTGGACTCGTGTTTACGGGAGGAATTCATATGAACAAACGGCTTATATGCTTACTATTAAGCGTATTAATGGCCTTATCTGCTTTTTTTGCGGGTTGTAGTTATAAGAGCGGTGTCGAGAATGTTGTAACAGGAGAAGAGGAAGACGCACCTCAGGGCGAACGCAATCCTGTTACATTAACATTCTGGCTACCGTGCGAAGAAGGCACAACTGACGAGGCCGTTGCTCTCGTTGAAGCTGCCATAAATAAGGAACTGAAGGCTCAATTTACGACAGCAATAGAGCTTAAGGTTTTTCCGATTGACGAGTATATGAAAGCTGTCGATGAGCGGCTTTCAAAGATTGAAAAGAAGGTCGAGGCCGACAAGGAACAAGAAAGAATACAGCGCGAGATTGCAAAGAGTCTTCGTGCTGAAGGAATAACGACAAAACCACAAACAACTGAGGAAACCGAGACAACAGAAGTCCAAACCACAAGGGACGAGGACGGTGTCGTCGAACTTAAGTATCCGAGGGTTGGCGAATACCAGTTCGATATTTTCTGTATCACAAGTTATGAAGATTATCTTGCTCTCATTGAGCGTGATGCACTCTCTGAGCTTGATACAGCCCTTGGCGGTGCAGCCAAGGTATTGAGAAGCTACATATACCCAACATTCCTCAACGCAGCGAAATTTAACGGCGTCACACATGCCATTCCAAACAACCATGGACTTGGTGAGTATAAATTCCTTCTTGTGAACAAAGAGCTTGTTGATAAATATGATTATGACCCCGATACGCTCACTACAATCGAAGCTTGCGAAGAATTTATACGCGACATTGGCGTTTATGAGGAAGATGAGAGCATAGCTCCTCTCCTTTCGTGGGTCGATCCCCCGGGTATGACGTATTGGTCCCCTGATGGAAGCTGGAACGTCCTTGCGTCGCTTGTTCCCAATAATACTACTTTTAACACAAAGGTAGCTATAACCAGCATTTTCAAAATCAACGCGTATAAAGCTAACTTCAAGCTGATGCGCTCCCTCCAGGATGAAGGGCTTTTAGCCGAAGATCCAAGCACTGTTGAAAAATTCGGCGTAGGCGTAATCTCTGGCGATTACTCTGATGTTGAAAAATATAAGGATGATTATTACATCCACATATATGAAACACCCACAGCTACACAAAAGGATGTTTTTGCTGGTGCATTTGGAATCAGCGCATACACAAATGACTTTAAACGAGCAATTGAAGTTCTGATAGCTATCAACACTGATCCCACTATACGCAATCTTCTCCAGTATGGTATTGAAGGCGTGCATTATGAGCTTGATGACGAGGACCGTGCTGTGAAGATCAGCAATGATTACAATATGAATCTTCTCCACACGGGCAATGTGTATATGGCATATCCGTCTGAGGATATGGATCCCGATCAGTGGGAATACGACAAGCAGAAGAACCTTAGCTCCAAGCTCAGCCCGTTCCTATACTGCCCCAACTTATTCAATAGTGAAAATGCAGCATATTATGAAGAGCTTGCAAACATTTCTAAGGAATATTACGAGCGTCTCCAAAATGTGCCGACGGCTGATATAGATACATTCTTCAGTGATGCACAGGAGGAGCTTGCCGATAACCAGACATTCACTAAGATGAGTTCGGAGTCAGCATGGGCATTTAGTCCGGCATATATCTACAATGAATTCTATAATGAGTATTTCGCACCTGACGAGGAGCAGTAATTAAAATTTTAAAATACAGCTCCGGCTAACGGATAAACCAGTTAGCCGGAGTTTTTTGATGTTTATGGGCTGTAAATGCGCCATCTTAAAACAATCTTAAATAATTTAAACATTTATTCTTTATATTTGATTTGCTAATATTATAAGTAGAGGTGGTTGTTGCGATGTATAACATACTTGTCTGTGACGACAAGCATGATATCGTATCAGCGCTAAAGATTTACCTATCTGCTGAGGGCTACCATGTATATGAAGCATATGACGGGAAAACAGCACTTGATGTATTATCAAAAAATGACATCCACCTTGTCCTTATGGATATAATGATGCCTAAAATGGATGGAATAACAGCGCTTACAAAGCTGCGCGAGGAATATAACGTTCCTGTTATTCTGCTGACAGCTAAAAGTGAGGATACCGATAAGATTTTAGGCTTAAACATAGGCGTTGACGATTATGTAACGAAACCCTTTAACCCCGTTGAGCTTTTAGCACGTGTGCGGTCACAGCTCCGCCGTTATATGAAACTTGGTGGCGGAAACAAAAATAGCGCAGCCGACGGTGTTTTCACTGTCGGGGGATAGAGCTAAAGACCGGACAAAGGAAGTATTCCGCGACGGAGACCCTGTATCGCTGACGCCGACAGACCGACAGAGTTTGACATACTCAGACTGCTGATGACGCGCCCGGGGGAGGTTTTAACGCCAAAAGAGATATATCGCCGTGTCTGGGGAGACGAGCCTTACGGCGCGGAGGGAACTGTCGCCGTTCATATACGCCACCTGCGTGAAAAGCTTGAGATAAACCCGGCGGAACCAAGATATTTAAAAGTCGTATGGGCACAAGGTTATAAAATTGAGAATAATATTTACCCAAGCTCGGGAAAAAACACAAAATAGCATAAAAATACATCTCAGTTTAATCAGATAAGACATAGAACATACTCAAGAGAGGAGTATATTGTATGAAAAAATTTATATACAGCAGGGGGCGGCAAGGCCTTTTTAGTTATACTATGCGTACTTACAATGATAACCTCCATTTTGTCGTTTATTGCGTGTTATTTATTATATGACAACGACTTTTATACACTGTCGAAGGATAAAGTTCGTGAGAAGATAATGATGTCGTGTGCCATCGACTACTGCAACGACGTATATGAAACATATAAGAACGATCGCGACAACCTTAATTTTTATTTTGATTATATTAATTTTTTCTACATAATAATGAAAAAGGACGGAGAGGTTGTTGCTTCTAATTATAATGGTGAAACAACCTCATACACTGTCACTGTAAAAATATTCAATAAGTATATAGTAAATGGCTACATTCCCGCTGATTTTAAATACAAAGATGAAATATCAAGGGCTGATTTTTGGATTAATGTAGGTTATCAGTGGCGAGGGGCCCTTGTCGCTATTGGAACTTTATCGGTTATAATCAATATCTTTTCTTATTCGCTTTTGCTCGCAAGTGCGGGACGCCGGAATGTTGATGGCGGCGAGGCAATACACACCAGTAGCATTGAGCGCATACCGTTTGACATCCTGACCTGTCTTGTAGCCATTGTTTTGTTTATCCTGGCCAGTATATCAATCATCTATAGCTACGGCGTTGAGGAAGAAATTATATCAGTCAGTGCATTTTCATTCTTCAGTTATATTATTTTTATTGTGTATTCAGTTTCTTTCGCCATCCGCGTAAAAACCACACATTGATAAGTGAGCTTTTCATATTACGTGTGTGTCGAAAGCTGTTTAGTCTCATAAAGGGAATAGGCAAACTTATCATGAAGTTTGTCGAAGGGACCCCGATATACTGGAAATTATTATTAACAACGCTGTTGTTTGGCATCGTAAATCTATTATTAATGATTTGATTTTAATATATTCAGAAGAAGCGGTGCTAATTCTTTATATAGTGCTGTGGTGCGCGATCATATTAGCTGTATGCTATATAGCTTCAGTGCTTAAAAAGCTTCAGATTGCCGGGGAGCGTTTAGCGGCTGGGGATTTGACATATCACGTTGATACTTCACGTATGATATGGGATTTTAAACGTCACGGTGAAAATTTGAACAGCATAAGTGCCGGTATGTCGCGTACCGTTGAGGAGCGCGTGAAAAGCGAACGCTTTAAAACAGAACTTATCACTAATGTATCTCATGGTATCAAAACACCGCTCACATCAACATTAAACTATATCGACTTATTGGGCAAGGAAGAGGAAAAGCTTCGCGGAACACCATGTGAAAACACCAAAATAAGAGAATATGTTCAAATTATCGCACGTCAGTCGGCGCGGCTGAAAAAGCTTACGGAAGATTTGATTGAAGCTTCAAAAGCTTCAACCGGGAATATTACGGTTACGCTCGAGAAGTCCGACTTAAACGTTCTTCTGTCTCAGGCAATGGGCGAATATGGGGAGCGCTTTGAGAGGTGCGGCCTTGATATGATTGTAAGGATGCCAAAAGAACCGGTTTATGTGATGGCAGACGGCCGTCATCTCTTCCGTGTTTTCGATAATCTTATGAACAATATAATAAAATACGCAATGCCGGGAACACGCGTTTACCTCACACTTGAGAATAAGGGTGGGCAGGCTGTCATAATCTTTCGCAACATATCAAAATACGCGCTTGATCTTGAGCTGGATGAGCTTACAGAACGCTTTGTTCGTGGAGACCTCTCGCGCAACTCAGAAGGCAGCGGCCTTGGCTTATCAATAGCGAAAAGCCTGACAGAGCTGCAGGGCAGGCAGTTTAGAATTGATACTGACGCTGATCTTTTCAAAGTGACTTTATCGTTTCCTATCATCAGTTGCGAATAGTACAGTAATACCTCAACTGCACACTCCAGACTTTTTTATAAAAACTTGATTTTTCTTATAAATATTATAATGTAACCGGTTTTTGTGCCTTAATGCTTCATTAGACGGCATATATATGGGCAATAGCTATACATCTCTCCTCGGTAAATGACCGATTACTTTGCCGCAGCATACAACTGATTCAAAGCTGTCAAGGGGAATGTCTGGATAAGCGGGGTTGAGTGAAACCAGCCGGTCCCCGCCAAAACGCTTGAAATAACCATGGTAGCCATCCGGCCCGCCGCACACGAATATTCCAAGCTCACCTTCATATACTTCAGACTGTTTGTGGACAAGGATGATGTCACCGTCGCGGTAGCGGGGTTCCATGCTGTCTCCGGTAACGCGGAGAGCATAATCAGCGCCAATAGTTCCTTCTTCTGTTGTGATTGTTATAAAATCGGTGCTGTTGCCATCAAGAAAAGCGCCAACACCTGCGGAAACGGGCAAATCGTAGATTGGTATGCGAAGAGGTTTGCTGGGGACGTCTGTCTGCGTTTTTCGCTTTTTTAAAGCATTCGCTGTGTAATTATAGCGGCGGATTCCATTTTGTGCTTGCTGCGGCGAAAATCCGGCAGCTAAAAGGCGTGACGATGGCAGGGATGCGACGCGCTCGTACTCCTTATCTATAACAAGGTTAGCAAGCTCGCGCCCGTGAGCATCAAGAGCCCGGTATTTTGCAAGCATAATTTTCTCATCGCGCGTCGGGCGGATGGTTGATGTATCGTCACCTGTGGCTATATAGTCAAGCGATACGTCGAAGACGCTTGCAAGGGAGATGAGATTTGATAGTTTCGGGTCGGCTGAAGCACCTGAAAGTATCTTGTTCAGTGTTCCAACGGGTATACCGGTAAGCCTTGAAAGCTCTTCGTTCGTATAACCTTTTTTATTTTTTAACGCCTTAATGCGGTCAAGCCATGTTTCGATCATAAAAGACCCCCAGTATTAAATATGATGTCATTTTACCATAACAGATCATAAATGTAAAGAGATAAATGCAATAATGGTTAAAATTATTATAAATAGGGCTTGACAATTACCAAAAATGATAATATAATATGATTGAAGTTGCCGAACTTTATCATAAACTACCGTCAGAGGATGATTTATCATGAATAGAACCGCAGAAACTAATACACATGTGTACCGCGCCCGTTGTGGGACAAAACCGAAACCATCAGCCGTGCTGCATCGCATGATATGCAGCTTTATTATATTTTTGACGAAACCTCAATTTATCAGGGTGCTGCACACGGCAGTGGTCACTGCCGGCGCTATTCTGTTCTTGTTCATTGTTAGCGGGATGGAAAACGGCGTGGTACCGCTTATCATAGGAACTCCTGTTTGTTTCATACTTGCTCTGTTAGCTTTTGCCGCGGCGGAGAAGTGTAATAAACAAGAAAGTCAGATGTGCCGGAGAGATGATGAAGACTGCTTTGACGAATATATGTAATAACGCCTGATTGTATATAACCGTTGATTGGGAGCTGGGGGAGCTGTGAGGGTGCTTGTACTGGCATCAGTTGTAACATGCACATACCATCTGACATGCTTTTATAAGTAGCGGCGATGCGGGATTTATTATAGATTATAAACACTGTTTATTAAAGATGCCCGAAAGCTCCGCTCACAGATCCCCAAGAAAGCACAGCACGCGCTGTAAAATTTTACAGCGCGTGCTGTGCTTTCTTATCATTTTAATGCGGTACACATCACCATCCGTTGATTATCAGGTGTGACAGCTCTTCAGCAACTATCCTCGCGCAGCGTTTTGCCTCGTCAAGAGTGTTACCACACGAGCCAATTTCTAAGAGGAGAGATGCGTAATCAGCGTACTGCTGGTTGTAGGACGCTCCGCGCAGCGATATACGCCTTACAAGCGAACTCGAACGCTCCCAGAGGCGAGCTTGGAGTTTTACCGCAAGCCCAAAGCAGTTTTCCCATCCGTCGTGGTCGGCTCCCTTGAAATTCGAGCCGACGACGCACATGAATTGCGCGACAGTTTTGCCTCCGATAACGGTGACGGGTCGGTATTTCTCATAATTTGAGCCGATTACAGAGTCCCGGTGAACGTCGAACACATATTTAATGCTCGGATACTCTTTTATATATGCTTTTATCGTCTCAGCTTCCTTCGCGTAGGCATCGCGGTATGAGTCTTTATCAAGCATTTCTTTGCAGTGTACAGTCGGTATGCCTACGCTGTTGAAGTATTCGGCCATAACGGCGCCGACAGCCACAACATTTTTCGTTATATCCGTACTTCTTGCGTTGTCGCCCGTCGAATATGTAACTGCGCCTGCCGGGGCATACGATTCTGTGCCGTGAGTATGTACAATAAGGACAATCGGCGCAAAGTCTGTGCTTTCATTTTCATCTTTGATGATGTCAAGCGACTGTGCAAAAGCAGGGGCTGCGAGGTAATTAGATAAATCTATCTTAAGGGTTGTCTCGTTTGAAAAAGAGAGGCCATATTCGTTTTTAGCCGACAGATCAACAGGTATAATCGGATATTTGCCGTCTTTTGCTTCCGGTGGCTTGTAAGCGTAAAGCGCTGCCCGAAGCGCTTCATCCCGAGCGCTTGAGCCGGATTTTATCCACTCTGCAAGCGACGAAAAATCTTCGGCATCACGGACATTATAATTATCGCTTTCACTATCTTTTATATTTGTGTTTGTGTTGTCATCTTTGTCCAGCTTTGTATTATCATCCACGGGCGATTCACTGTTTTTCGCTGATGACGGAGGTATTGCTGATAAAACAAAAGCACTGTAAATTGATTCGGCGGGAACTGCTGAAAAAGCCGACGTGAGGAGACTTAATACCGCAACAGCACCAAGCAAATAAAGAAAAGCGCGAAACAGATATCGAAGGAATTTCTTTATTCTGTTGCTTATATGTAAGCGGTTGATGGCAGAACTGAGGTTGGATGCCCGCGATTTATTAGATAAATTCTGAGTATTGATTCGCTCCGGTTCCGGATTGAGCAAAAGAAGAACCGGTGTGTTAGCTTTTACTTTGCTTTTAGTGTTATCCGGGCTTTCTTCGGCGATGCTATCACTTTGTGTGCTGCTTTGTGTGTTTATTATTTTTTCTGTTGATTCATTATTATATAAGTCTTGTTTATCGTTTCCGCTCATTTCAACCTCCATGCAAAAGACTCTGGCGCATACGATGCGGTGCTGTATAACACACCGCATCGGTATCAGCGCCAATGATAATGCAAGCTTTAAAAATACATCCGTTAGAAGATATGAGCGGTAAAAGCATTTTATGCGCAACCGTTGTAGCGGTTTACTGCTTCTGATATAAGCTCTGCCATTTGGCTTATTATAAGATCGCTTTCTTTGAGCGAAACAAAAAAGCTACGTCCGTTTTCAAGCACCTCACGAAGATTGTTGCTTATGTTATCCGTGTCGAAACCGCCCTGCTGCAAAGCGTCGTAAACAAGCGTAGATGAGTCGACAATAGTCGGCACCCCGATTGTTATTACAGGGACGCCCATCATCTCCTTTGTTATAGCATCGCGGCGGTTGCCTATGCCGGAGCCGGGGTTAATGCCCTGATCCGACACCTGAATTGTTGCTGCAAGCCTGTCGCACGAGCGTGCAGCTAATGCATCGACAAGTATTAAAACATCAGGAGTTGTGCTGTTTATGGCACTTTTAATAATTTCCGCCGTCTCAATGCCTGTCTGAGCAAGCACACCCGGTGCTGATGCACCGACAGCTGCGCAGTTCATGCTTGAAAACATCTGCGGGTCGATTTTTTTCATATGCCGCGTCACGGTAATGCCATCAACGGTTAACGGGCCTATAGCATCGGCTGTTAAATTGCGGTTGCCAAGTCCAGCTATAAGAACACTGTCACCGGCTGATATATCTTTGCCAGCCGCACTTTTTACAGCGCTTTCAATAGCGTCAAGTAATGCCTCGATCAATGACTCGCGCAGGTCTTCGGAATAAATCCAGTTGCGCCCGCAGAATATGGTGATGTATTTACCAATAGGACGGCCGGATAAGCGTTCGCCTTCTTCATTTTCAACAGTCAAAGTTGCCACTTTGATTCCACCTGTTTCGTGTTCCTCGTAAACAGCGCCGGAGCCCGGGATCATTTTTGGTATTAATTCAGATTCACATGCAAGATCGGTGCGTAAATAGGAGAGATTATCTTTATTTTCCGTACTCATCAACATCTCCATAAAAAATAGTTTACAAAATATTTATAAATCAATTTTCATTATCCTCAACGTTATGATATAATATACATGTTGACGCAGTAAATGACGCAGAATTTAATATAATTTACTTATTTATATGTCCATATTGCATAAAATGTTTTGATTATATTGTGCATTTAACTGAATATTGTTGATATAAATGAATAAGTAATTGATTATATTTTGCGCCAGTGCTATAATGTATTGAAAACTGCGTATCGCCAGCTCGCTTGCACATTTAAGACTAATAGAGTACGGCTTAATTGCCGTGGTGACTTATCCTCAGCGGTGCAAATGCGGACGGCAGAAGTAATAAAACATTTGTATTATGCATATAGCAGGAGGATTATCCGGTCTATGAAACGAGCACTATCCCTGATTTTATGTGCCGTTATGCTTTCTGTGGCGCTCATATCTTGTACGACGCTTGAAAAAGACCCTAAAACTGGCGATTATGATAAAGGCGCCATCATTCCCATGTACATAGGAACACAACTGTTCAACTTCGACCCGGCCGTTGCTTATCTCAACGATTCTCAGGCGAAGATTTTAAGCCTCCTGTATGAGGGATTGACCGATATTGACGAAAACGGCAAACTTGTACTTACTCTCATCGACAAATACGAAATACACGACGGTCTAAACGAATTCGGTGAGTATGAGTATAAAATGATAATCACGCTTAAAAATACGCGTTGGAGTGACGGCCGCGAACTAACAGCCAACGACGTTGTTTACGCGTGGAAGCGCATTCTTGACGTCGATTATGACTGCGAAGCCGCAGCGCTTCTTTACGACATTAAAAATGCGCGCGCTATTAAATTAGGCGATATGACAATTGACGACCTTGGTCTGAAAGCTCCAGAAACAAAAAAGATTGAAATTGAATTTGAAACCTCTATAGATTACCAGCAATTCCTGCGCAATCTGTCAAGCCCGGCGCTTGTTCCGCTTCGCGGGGACATTGCTAAGAAAAATCCAGATTGGGCTAAAAAACCTTCCACGATAGTTACAAGCGGTCCTTTCACTATAAAGAGAGTCACTTATAACGATTATCTTCGTCTTGAGCGTTCATCATACTATTTCCTCAATAAAGATAAAAAAGAACATCTTGACAAGTACGTTATACCGTACAGAATAGAAGTTGACTACTCAAAAAGCCTTGAGGACATTTTAAAAACATTTAATGCCGGTCGTATTTTCTACATAGATGAGCTTCCTCTTGAGGTGAGGAGAAAGGGAACATACGATAAGTATGTAACAGTGACGGATCAGATGTCCACTCACGCATACTATCTAAACCTTAACAACGAACTTCTTAAGGATTCACGTGTTCGTCGTGCCCTTTCACTTGCTATTGACCGTGAATATGTAGCAAAAGATATAGTTGTATATGCACATCCGGCTACAGGATTCATACCGTATAAGGTCATGGATACCAAGGTTGGCACATCGTTCCGTGAAGCTGGCGGAGATTTGCTTGATACGAAAGCTAATATGGAAGAAGCAAAGGCTCTCTTAAAAGAAGCCGGCGTTTCCGGTGGCGAGCTAACGGTTGCATATTATAAAGAAGATGATGTTAGTGCCGCTATCGCCAGTTATGTGAAAACTGTCTGGGAAGAACTCGGCTTTACAATTAAGCTCAGAGGCCTGACCGGAACGGAGAACATATCCGACTCCTCTATCTACAACGATAGATTTAACATGATGTATACAGTAACGCAGGCACAGAAAGGTGAGTTTGATGTAATAGCCATCGATTACCAGATGCTGAGCGATGAAGCGTTTTCTGCGCTTGCACCGTTTGCCGCTGAATTCTCGGGCAACGGCATTACGCTTGATCCTGAAAGCGATTCATATGATATAATAGGTCATATAACTGGCTACAACAGTGAAGAATATAATAATATTATCGAGCAGGCATTTGCCGAAAAGAATTTGGCTGAGCGCACTCCATATCTCCATCAAGCTGAAGAACTTCTGATGGAAGACATGCCAATCATCCCGATAATATTTAATCAGGATGCATACATTTACAGCAATGTGATATCCGGAATAAAGACAAATTACTACGGTTTTAACAGCTTCAATCGTGTTAAGATGGACAATTACATGGCGTATAAGAAGATATTTGACACGACAGACGCTGCTGAAACAGCAGATATAGTACAATAAATGCAAGGATAAAACACGTTTATAATGGGAAGGTGAAGGAACGGGTTACGTTCTTTCACCTTTTCAGTTTACCGGAGGCGGTATTATGTCTACATATAAGCAAGACAACAGCTTTATTAAGCTATTTATATTGTATCTAATGAAAAATATCGGTATTCCGCTCGATTATAACACCATCTCTGAGGTCGCTATACAAGATGAATATGTTGGATATTTTGACTTTGCCCAATGCTTTGCAGAGCTTCTTGATGCCGGGCATATATCTGAAACGAAAACAGAAGATGGAAGAGTTGTTTACAGTGTCACGGAAACTGGAGAACACGTCGCCGAAGGCTTAAGCGACGATATAATGGTTTCGATTCGCGAAAAAAGCCTCAAAAGCGCACTAAAACTCATATCTTTACGTCGTCGTGGCGCGGATATGCGCTGTGAAATCACTGAAATTGATGCTGAAAAAGGAAATGGTTTTTATGTGTATTGTGTGATCACAGAACATAAGCAAGAAGTTTTTTCAGTGCGTATTCGTGTTGACTCACGTGAAAAAGCGTGTGCTATAAAGAGAAATTTTATGGAAAATCCTGAAAACATACAAAAAGGAGCGCTCGCACTATTAACAGGAGATGTCAATTATATTTTCAGCTGACATAGAAAGAAAAAATACATAATAGTATGTATTAATTCAGGACAAATAATTTTAAAAATTTGTGTATTGAAAAGTGTATTCAATATTGTTGATACTGCAAAACAATATATACGAAATATATTGTATAGTTCTGACAATTTGGTTTGAAATAACAAAAATTATTAAAAAATTGTATACAATGTATTGACAAAGGGAATTTACATGATATAATAAAACTAAATTTATGGTAGTATAACTGTGAATGAGATAAAAAGACATCAAAAAGACGGTAAAATATCGGATGGGAGCATTGATACGGCATTGCATATCCGAGAAATAAATGCCATTGATGCAGACGCTATAAACACACTTGTCATAGCTGCACGTAACGGTGATGATGCCGCTTACTCAAAGCTTCTTGATTTATATGAACCGCTCATATTAAGCATTGTTAAGAATGCCCTGTCCTTTCTTCCGCCTGGCGAAAGTGAGTGCATTGAGGAATTCAGGCAGGAGGCTGACATAAAGTTTTACGAAGCAATATTGAGCTACAACACTGAGCAAAATAACACGAGCTTCGGACTTTATGCAAAGATATGCTTAAAAAATAAAATGATATCTTTGCTGCGCTCATATTATGCCCGCCGAAAAGTCACCGGAGCTGATATTCCGGGGAAAAATGGCTCGGATGTTATGACGGCGCCAGACCCATGTGAGCTTATTGCCGGCGAGGAAGAGGCAAAAATTCTTCTTGAGAGGGCTGAGAGTGTTCTTTCACCGCTTGAAAAAAGCATATTTTCCTTATATACCGACGGGAAAAAGACGCAAGAGATTGCAGCTGAGCTTTCTATTACGAAAAAAACTGTCGAAAATGCTGTTTATAGGATAAAAAAGAAGCTAAGGAAAATACTGTAGCACCATTGATTATAATAAAATAGCATAATACGGTGCAAAGTAGCGCGCCGCTTATGAAATATATGCCCGAATAGCTTAATTAAAGCGTTGTGCAAACAAAGATGACGGTAAAATCCGTTGAGGGCTCAAATCCAACCAACAATCAAAGCGAGGAAAACAAAAGATGTATCAGGACAAGACCTTGAAGTGCAAGGACTGCGGCCAAGAGTTCGTTTTTTCAGCAGGCGAACAGGCATTCTATGCTGAAAAAGGATTCCAGAATGAGCCGCAGAGGTGTAAGGCATGCCGCGATGCACGCAAGAATGCTGGCAAGCCAGCGCGCGAAATGCACGTCACCATATGCGCAAAATGCGGTGGGGAGGCAAGGGTTCCTTTCGAACCGACAAGCGACAGACCAGTATATTGCAGCGAATGCTTCGCCGCAATCAAGGAGCAAGGACAATAATTATTATCAACACTACATATGTATAATAAAATTGTCAGGTCGGCAGGCACACGAGTGGTGTGCCTGTTTTTTTTCTGGATTTTATAATGAAATGAAATAATAGTGGCGGCTAAAAATATCGCTGTAAATATATACAAACGCAGAATTGTGTGTTATAATATCATGAACATATATACTCGGTAAATGTGTGCCCAAAAGCGGGAGGGAAATGGCTTCCATAAATAGATACGATAACAGCGGTAATGGTGGCGGCAAGCATACGAAAAAACAGCATACCGGCAGCTACAGTAGGGCGAATTTAAACCAGAGCGCCCGGAATAGCTCCTCAGAACAAGGAGATGCTCTTTTGTCAAAGGTGATAAATGCGTCACCGGGTATGGTGATTGGAAGAAATGCAACCGCCGAACTTCTAAAAAGCGGACGCAGCGTGGACAAGCTGTTTGTTAGGCGCGGTGACCGTGAGGGCAGCATTAATGTTATAATCGCTGAAGCAGTAAAACGGGGCATACCGGTTATCGAAGTCGATAATTCCCGTCTTAATGTGCTGTCAGGCGGAGCACATCATCAAGGTGTCGTTGCGATGGCAGCTGAAAAGGATTATTGCACAGTCGATGACATACTTGATGTTGCAAGGTCACGCGGTGAGGTTCCGCTTATTGTTATCGCTGACGGAATTGAGGATCCGCATAACATGGGAGCTGTGATCCGCTCTGCTGAATGTGCAGGCGCACATGGTCTTATTATACCTAAAAGGCGCTCTGCCGGGCTTTCACCGGCTGTTACAAAATCGTCAGCCGGTGCCGTCGAGCATATAGCCGTTGCCAAGGTTCCGAATCTTGCAGCAGCAGTAGAATCGCTGAAAAAAACAGGTGTATGGATATATACAGCAGAAGCTGGCGGCGTGCCATATTATGAGTGCGATTTTACGCTTCCGTCCGCTGTAATATTCGGCAGTGAGGGCGAAGGAGTCAGCCGTCTGCTTCGCGAAAAAAGCGATTTTATTGTATCGGTACCGCTTTACGGCAAAATAAATTCGCTCAATGTATCGTGTGCTGCCGCTGTAATATTATCTGAGGCAGCACGTCAGACACGCACGAGGCACAGTATGTAGCACTGTGAAGGATAAGTTAATCTTCAAAGCAAAGGTGTAGTAATACTTGAAGCCGGGGCTTGTGGTGATAAAGATGGCGCGAGCATGGCTGATATAATGTTATATAAAAATATAAGCGTTAATGAAATTAATTGCCCATCGGTCTTAAGAATGTGGCTGATTTCATGAGTTTATGTGTTAGTATATAGTTATTGTACTCTTACACAACCGTTGTCCGATTTAATTAGCATGGGGAGGAATCCGTATGGATAGGAACAATAGCGGAAAAATAAACGATAACGGCATAAATAAAGAAGCCGATACGTTTAGCGCTAAAAGTCCCAGCGATATTGATATAAATGTTCTCTTACGTAAGTATTTACCCGAAGAATACGGCGTAACGCACGATGATACCGATGCTGTCAATGATGATAATGAGGACAGCAATACGGATAAGAAAGCAAGTAAAGGCGAAGATAAAGATATAAATAAAGGTGTCAATGCTTACAGAGTCACATCAGCGCATGTAAAACCCGCCGCTCAGGTGAAGTATTCTCTGCGTAAAACAGACACCCCCTCAAATGATGAAGCAAAGCGTGAAGGTGGTGCTGAAGCTGGTTATAGGTCGGGGCTCAATGCTGCTGATATAAAATCATCAATCTCAAAAAATACTTTTGGTGTTGAGAAAAAAACTGTTTATACTGCCGATGATGACAGTGTAGACAGTGACATAAATAGATTTGAGTTTGTTGACGCAGATGTTAATGTGACGGATATACCAAGCGACAGGGAAGCTGCGTCGGCGGATGTTAGAGTGATTAACAATGTAAGTAAAGGCGAAAGCGAAGGTGACGAGGTCAGCTCTCCTACTGAGGTTTTCAACGCTGTCGGTAAAACGGGCAACGGCGATATAACAGCGGATCTTTACAAGCCTAATGAGATAGCATTCAGCGAAGCCGAGCGCGACGGATCTGTGCATACCTCTGATTATATTAAAAAACAAAGTCAACAAAGAAATAGCGACGTTGAAGTAGAATACGGGGCATTTTCTGCGAAGGATTTTGAGAAAACAAATGTTGCCGACGCTGTTTTTAAAGAGAGTGCGTCAGGTGTGGCAACTTATGATGAAATAAGTGAAGATTCTGTCGCCGAAGACTTTGCCGCGCACAATATAGATGAGAGCAAGTCAAATGGTGAAGGCGACGAATCGGATTTCGCAAGTTTCAGCACTGATGAGGAAATAGACGAGGAAAACCTCAACATAATGCTCGCTCTCGGGCTTGAAGAGGAGCTTGAGAAAACTGTCGGTATTGATACGATTAATAAAATTCAGCAAAAGCATCAGGAGGAACTTCTTGCCCGTGAACGGCTGAATAAAGAGCGTGCCGCGCTTGATTATGAATACACGACAAGAGCGCAAAACCGTGAAATCATAAACGCTTATAAAACAGCATACAGTCGAGCGAAAATTAAGCTTATTTACGGCGCTATTCTCACACTTATACTTTTCATTTTCGAAAATCACACACTTTTCGGAATTAAGTTTGGTGGAGCGTTCGATTCATCCGTTTATCCTGTAGTCTATATTATGGTAGGGCTGCAGCTCACGCTTTTCATTGCGGCACCCGCTGCTGTCTCGCTATGGTATGGATTCACAGGACTATTTCGCGGGAAACCGGCGCCTGAGACACTTGCAGCCTTTGCTATCCTTCTTGATATTGCATATAATACCGTAATTGCTATTACAGCTAATCTTGGTACGCATATAAGGACATATAATCTTCCGGCTGCGCTCTTGGTTTTACTGCTTTATATTTACGAGCGCATAAACTTAAAACGTGAAATATATAGCTTCAACGTTGTTTCATCTAAAAAGCGTAAATATGCTCTTTACAGCCTCTCCATGTCACAGTCAATGCTTGAGCATGATGCTTTTTCTGACATGATGGACGAGGATGACGATGCGGAGGATATCAGTGTCTTAAAAATCAACACCACCGATTTTGTAAACGATTATTTCCTGCGCACAAACCGACACAGCGGCGGCCGGAAATTTATCGGATTTATTGTTCCGGCCATAATAGCTGTTGCCGCAACATTTTTTGCTGAGACGACCGGTGGAAACAATGATATATATAGCGGTATGACATCCGCTTTCATCGCTGCTATGACATGCCTGCCCGCGTCAGTTTTCTTCATGTTTTCTTATCCGTTTTACACGGCTGTTGAGCGTGCTTTCAGAGAGGAATGCACAATCATTGGCGAAAGCTCGGTCGAAGAATATGCCGACGCTGCTATCATATCGTTTGACGATACGAATGTGTTCCCCTCAACTGGCGTTAAGGTCAGAAATATCAATGTTTTTGGCAACAATCGTATAGACCAAGTGCTTTATAACGCAGCAAGCGTTTTCTCGACAGTCGGTGGGCCGCTTTCAGATGTATTTGAGCTTGCGACACTGGAGATTGGGCGATCGGAAAATGTCACGCTTCTCCGTGCCGACACAGGCATACTTGAAACACAAGTTGATGACCTAAAAATTACATTCGGGAACCTTGAAGCTCTTGCGGCAGCAGGAGTAAACATACCAAGTGTGTTGCGTGATAATCATATTGAACCGACGGAACCCGGCATGTGCGTTATGTACATGCTTCAGAACGATAGATTTATCGCGCGAATGACGCTTCAGTATCTTGTCGACTCCGATTTTGAATTTATATTGAAGCAGCTTGACAAAAGCGGGCTCTGCATCGGCATAAAGACGTTTGACCCGAATATTACAGAAGAGTTTATTGATCGTCAAGTGAGGCTGAAAAGATACCCGGTTCGCGTTATACATTGTCACTCTCTTTCTGATAAGACGCTTGAAATTGACAGCATTGACAGCGGACTTGTTTCAAAGGGTTCAGCAAAATCGCTTCTACAAACGGTCGCGCTTTGTGAAAAGGTACTTCACATTAGAAACACAAACACAATGATAGCTATCATATCAGTAGTTGTTGGACTTATTCTTGCATCACTTTCGCTTCTGTTCTCGCGTATAAATTTAACCTCCGCGGGAATAGCGCTTTTCCAGCTTGTTTGGATTATTCCTATGTACCTTGTTACAAAGGCATATATCAAATAAAAATCATCATTATAAGAGTAGCCCGACAACAAACGGCGGCGGGCGGCATAGGCCGCCCGCCGCGTCCGTTTGAGGGGCAAGGGAACGGTGATTTATGGACTATAAAAAATATTCTCAGATATTAAAGCATGTAACAAAACCCGGGCGATATACAGGCGGCGAAATCGGACAGGTTATCAAAAATAAAGATGACATACGTTGCCGTTTTGCTTTTTGCTTTCCCGACACATATGAAATCGGCATGTCAAATCTTGGTGTCCGCATTCTTTACGGCGTCCTCAACGAAATGCCGGATGTATGGTGCGAGCGCGTATATGCTCCGTGGACGGATATGGGCGAGTACATGAGAAAATACTCAATCTCGCTCACAGCTCATGAAAGCGTCGACAATGTCGCAGACTTTGATATCGTCGGTTTTACACTTCAGTACGAGCTTTGTTATACGAATGTGCTTTATATACTTGATCTTGCCGGAATACCGCTGCTTGCTTCGGAGCGGAGCGATGACTGTCCCATCATAATTGGCGGCGGCCCGTGCACTTATAACGCTGAGCCTGTTGCCGACTTCTTCGACATTTTTTCAATCGGCGAGGGTGAAGAAGCGCTGCCTGAGCTTTGCAGACTTTATATAAAGATGAAATCTGACGGCACCTACACGCGCTCGAAATTCTTATATGAAGCTGCGACTACGCTCGAGGGCTTTTACGTACCGTCGCTTTACAAAGTCGAGTATAAAGCCGACGGAACAATAAAATCATATATTCCGGCGGATGAAAAAGTACCGGCAAAAGTGAGAAAGCGTATTGTCGACGACTTTGACACCTCGTATTATCCGACAAAGCCCATAATGCCGTTTATTGAAACTGTCCATGACAGGATAATGCTTGAAGTTTACCGCGGCTGTATTCGCGGCTGCCGTTTTTGTCAGGCGGGTATGGTGTACCGTCCGGTCCGCAACCGTACTGTCGCAACGCTGTGCCGGCAGGCGAAGGAGCTTTATGAGAACACGGGTTGCGATGAAATTTCACTGACTTCACTATCGATCAGCGATTATACGGACATAAATGAGCTTACAAACACGCTTGTTGAGTGGTCGGATGCAAACATTGTATCGCTTTCACTGCCGTCGCTACGCGCCGACAGCTTTACAAAAGAACTTATGGATAAGGTCAGTAGCGTCCGCACATCAGGGTTGACTTTTGCGCCAGAGGCCGGAACACAGCGCCTGCGCGATGCCATCAATAAAAACGTGTGCGAGGAAGATTTGATGCGAGCCGTTCGCGTCGCGTTTGAGGCAGGGAAGAATAGCGTAAAGCTTTACTTTATGATTGGGCTGCCGACTGAAACCGATGAAGATATAATAGGAATTGCCAAGCTTGCAAAGGCTGTTATTGATGAGTATTATAAAACACCGGGCAGAAATAAAAAAAGACCTCCGCAGGTGACGATATCCGTAGCATGCTTCGTTCCGAAGCCATTTACACCGTTTCAGTGGGAAGCGCAAAATACGCGCGAAGAGCTTGCGCGCAAACAGCGGCTTCTTGGCGAGCATATAACAGATAACCGCATACGCTACACGTTCCATGATTCGCGCATATCCCACATTGAAGCTGTGCTCGCGCGCGGCGACAGGCGGCTTTCTGCCGCAATTCTTGAAGCATACCGCCGTGGCTCGTGCTTTGACGCATGGGATGAGCATTTTGATTATGACAGATGGCTTTCGGTATTTGCTGACACCGGCATTGATGTTGCTTTTTACGCAAATCGCGAGTTTGGTGAAGATGAAGTATTGCCGTGGGATATTATCGACTGCGGCGTAAAAAAGGAATTCCTTATCTGCGAGCGCAGGCGCGCATATGAAAGCAAGCCTTCACCAAACTGCCGCGAAGGGTGCTTAGGATGCGGCGCAAACTCGCTTGGGGGAAAGGGGAGGTGCTGTCCGTGAACGAGATATCTTTAAATGAGAAGAAGGTTAAAACGCCGTCGCCGCTTCGTATTCGTTTTTTAAAGACAGGAAGCCTTCAGTTCATCTCTCACCTTGACCTTATGAAGACGATGACGCGGCTGCTCATACGTTCCGGTTTAAAAATGTGGTATTCCGAAGGATTCAACCCGCATCCGAAACTTGTTTTTGCCCTCCCTCTTTCAGTTGGAGTCGAGAGCGTATGTGAGCTTCTTGATGTGCGAGTGTACGGTGATATTGATTATGAAAATTTAATCCGTCGCTTAAACGAATCATCGACGCCGGAGTTAAAATTTATAGAAGCGTATGTGCCCAAGCGAAAGTTTAAGGAAATTGCGTACGCGCGTTATAAAATAACCGTATATTCACAAAATCTCACAGAAGGCTGCGCGGATGCTGTGACAAAGCTTTTCCGCTCGCCCATCATTGTATCGAAACGTAAAAAGAGTGGTGACCATGATACTGACATTGTTCCGTTTGTACGCAGCTTGTCGGCCAAATTTGACGCCGGCGCGCACGAGCTTTGTGTCAATACAGTACTATCGGCATCTCCCGACAATTATCTGAACCCTGAATACATTGTAGAGGCAATCAGGCGCGCGACGGGCGCCCCATCGGATGAAGATTTTACGCCCGGCGGCGACAGTTACAGAATCCTTCGCACGGAAATGCTCGATTCAAAAGGTCAAATGTTCAAGTAAAAAATAAAAAACCGGTCAGAAACACGCATTGATACATTTTTAATGCTTCTGGCCGGTTGTTTTTATGTGGTTTATATTTATCTCTTAGCTATTAGTATATGCGTTTTTGTTTTACGCGGTATCACTTTTTGCATAGTTAGCGTTATTGTGCTCGCATACGGGAAATGTTAATTGAGCCTTCAGGAATGATATGTATATGATCAAGCGACTTTCCGGCGCCAAGGGCAACGCAGGAAACGGGTTTATCCGCAATACGTGTCGGTATACCTGTAACGTTTGTTATTAAATTATCAAGTCCATAAAGAAGGCTGCCGCCGCCTGTCATTATTATGCCATTGTTAAGTATATCACCGATAAGCTCGGGTGGGGTGCGTTCGATTACGGAGCATAACGACTCGACGATTGCTGTAATCGGTTCTTCAAGCGCTTCAATCATCTCGTCCGACCATATGCGAATCATCTTAGGCAGCCCTTGTATCAGGCAGCGCCCTTTAACATCAACATATTTAGGCTCCTCGCGTATCCATACGGAACCGATTTTTATCTTTATCTCTTCCGCCGTGCGTTCACCTATTAAGACATTGTATTTTTTCCTGACATATCTGATAATAGCCTCGTCGAACTTGTCTCCGGCAATCTTAATGGATTCCGATACGACGACACCGCCAAGGGATATGACAGCAATATCAGACGTACCTCCGCCTATGTCAATGACCATATTGCCGTTGGGTGCTGAAATGTCGATTCCTGCGCCAATCGCTGCGGCGACAGGCTCCTCAATGAGATATGTCTTTTTTGCGCCCGCCTGTGTTGCTGCATCGACAACAGCACGCTCCTCGACTTCAGTGATGCCGCTTGGCACACAAATAATGACGCGAGGTTTGAAGATTGTTATTCCGCACGCCTGACGTATAAAGTGCTGTATCATGCGAAGTGTAATCTCATATTGGCTGATAACACCGTCGCGAAGAGGGCGGATAGCTATGATGTTACCCGGCGTACGACCGAGCATTTCTTGAGCTTCCTTGCCGACTTTCAATATTCGGTCTGTATTTTTATCTATTGCTACAACGGACGGTTCTTTCAGCACAATGCCCCTGCCCTTGACGTAAACAAGTACCGTCGCTGTACCAAGGTCTATTCCAATATCTCTTGAGAACATTTAAACTCCCAAAGCGGCGAGGGCGCCGCATTTTATTTTATATGATTTAATAATTCTAAAGCCAAATAATTTCGAATTTCGCGTAATTATCTATTATTAATTATATCTGAACCCTTATATTTTTGCAAGGTTCGAGGTGTTAAATTTATTTTGACTTTGCTATGCAGTACACACATATCTTACCTACATCTGCGCTTTTAAGCAGGGATACGCAAGCAGCAAGAGTCGCCCCTGTTGTTATAATGTCGTCGATTAGTATAAACGACTTTCCTTGAATTGACGGGCTGGCGCTATGACGCAAAGCATAACCTTTTTTCGCGGCGAGCGCTCTTTTGTCGGCGGTGAGCGTTTTTTGCGCAGATGTGACTTTTGACTTAAAAAGATCCGCACGCTCGATACCAAGAATGCGTGCTGTTTCTTTGGCTACAGCTTTCATATGGTCGCTGCCGTATTCCCTTATGGAAGCGGGGCGGCGCGGCGCGTATGCAATGGTAAATGCGCGGATGTCACGCCCCTCGCGCGTAAAATCAGAAGAAATTCGCTCTGCTAAAAGGCGCGAGAGGAAAACAGTGGCGTCACGGTTTGTTGCCCGCTTGAGCGAGTATATTACGCGATCGGCTGCTGTGTTATGAGAGCGCGTGTCGTAGGCAAAAAGGCATCGCGCTTCTTTGATGCCCACATCAAAAAGAGCTTTCGGAACGCAGGGGCATTCGCGGTAAGGCTTACCACATTCGCGGCATTTAACTTGAGTACTTTTCTCAAACTCTGAGGTGCAGGCTTCGCACAGGCACATACGAGGTGCCTTTGTGTCGTCAGCCAAAGACAGATAGTATAGCGAGTCATTGCCACATGGTGGCGCCGAACGGCACGCAGCACACAAACGCGGATATGCAAGCTCGCCAAAAACCCGAGCAATGTACCCGATGATAGACGGTTGACTCATCAGCTACACCTCCCATTTGATAATAAACTCGAAGATTTTGCTTTTCAGTGTGCGCTCATATCTCTCGCAAGAGAGTGGCAAGGCCTGTATACTTATAATCCTCCCGCTCGCAGTCAACCATTGTCCGGACAACGTCCTCGCGTCCGACAAGGATTACCGTTTTCTCCGCCCGGGTTACGGCAGTGTATAGCAGGTGCCTTGTCATGAGCATCGTAGCGCAGCGGTACATCGGTACGATAACAATCGGATACTCGCTGCCCTGACTTTTGTGGACGGTGACGGCATAGGCGTGTTCAAGCTCGTCAAGCTGTGCCATATCATATATAACGATTTTATCGTCAAAACGTACGCTTACGCTTTCATTTGATTCGTCAATGTCAATGATGATGCCAATATCGCCGTTGAAAACGCCGATTCCTGTCTCTTTTGCGTTATCATATGGGTATATGCCGTCCTCATTGCGTGCCCATTCAAGATTATAGTTATTTTTTATCTGCATTACCTTATCGCCTTCGCGGAATAAAATCTCGCGTGACTTCAACTCTTTTTTATGCTTGTTTTTTGGGTTAAGCTTTTCTTGAAGCAGAATATTAAGGTTTTCGGTGCCTGCAGCACCACGCCGCGAAGGTGTTATTACTTGAATGTCGGTAAGCGGATCGACTCTGTATGCAGCAGGAAGGCGCACAGCGCACAAGTCGACTATTGCAGATACGATTTTTTCGTCAGTTTGGCGCGGCAAAAAGAAGAAATCGCTGTTTTTTTCGGTGAGGATGGGATATTCGTCTGTAATTATACGGCGTGCGTTCGTTATAATAAGGCTTTCTTTAGTCTGGCGGAAAATTTCGGTTAAACGGACAGTCCGGAAAACTTTTGATTCAATTATATCGTGCAGGACGTTGCCTGCGCCAACAGGTGGAAGCTGATCAGCATCGCCGATGAGTATCAAGCGCGCGCCCGGCTTTATCGCGCGCACAAGGGCATCCATCAAAAGCACATCTATCATCGAAGATTCGTCGATGATGATTGCATCTTCCTCAAGGCGGTTGTTTTCATTGCGCATAAAGCGCGGATAAGCGCCCTCGTTATACTCCATTTCAAGAAGGCGGTGAATTGTCCGCGCTTCAGCGAATGTAGCTTCGCTCATGCGCTTTGCTGCACGTCCGGTCGGTGCGGCAAGCGCACAGCGAAAGCCCATACTATCAAATATTGAAAGGAGAGCACGGACAACTGTCGTCTTTCCCGTACCGGGGCCTCCTGTTAATATCATTATGCCTGAAGACAAGGCCCCTTCGATGGCAGCGCGCTGCGCGTCGGCATAGCGAATACCGAACTGCACCTCAATTTTCGCAATAAAGCGAGACACATCATCCGCATCAATCTTTGGGCAAAGACGGTCAAGTTCGCGCAGGCGCTGGGCGATTTTTACCTCGGCGTCAAAATAAAGTTTAAGGTAAACGGCATCGACATCTTTAATGCGTTTTAAAAATATCTTGCCTGAGTTTATCAAGCGGCGGCAAGCATTCTCGGCTTGCTCCTCCGTAACACCGATAAGCTCACATGTAGCGGGAACTAACTTATCAAGCGGCAAATATACATGTCCGTTTGTTGTGGCGTTATACGTCAAAAGGTAAATAACAGCGCTGTCTACGCGGTCAGGACTGTCTTTAGCTATGCCAAGCGACATCGCGATCTCATCAGCTCGCGCAAAACCAATGCCGCTTATCTCAGTACAAAGCCTGTAGGGATTTTTCTTAATTATATCAACAGTAGAAGAACCCCACTGCTTATAAATTTTCATTGATGTTGACGGGCCGAAAAATTGCTGGCAAAACATCATTACGCTGCGTGACCCAATTTGCTTTTTAAAGTTCTCGCTGATTCCTTCCGCACGGCGCCGTGAAATCCCCGGGAGGTCGGCGAGCCAGTCGGGATGATGCTCAATTACGTCAAAACTGTCGTTGCCAAAGCGCTCTACAATCCGTTTTGCAGTGATAGGGCCAACACCGCGGACAGCGCCTGACGATAAGTACCGCAATATTTCTGAGGCGCCAACGGGAAGTGTTGCTTCTGCACTTTGAACTTTAAACTGACGTCCGAACGACGCATGATGACCCCACGAGCCGACAACGGTCACAGTTTCACCCTCTGAAACAAACGGCATTATCCCAACAGCGGTTATGAAGCCTCCGTCTGTTGTTTCAATATCGCAGACTGTATAGCCATTTTCATCGTTGCGGTATATTATCGAGTCAACAACGCCGCTTATCGTAATAAGTTCCTCATCACCGCCATCGCTGACCTCTGGTGTCACATCTTTGAAGCTAATTATCCCCACCTCCCGCATTACAGTTATACTGAATTCCTCCCGGTTGTTTGCCGGGAGGAATTAAAGGAAAATAATAGATTTATGCTAACTGTGGAAGTTCTTATTTTAACAGCGCCGCTTTCATATCATCGACAAGGTCGCGTGCTTCCCACGGAACGATCAAATCCTCGCGTCCCATGTGACCGTAGTTTGAGATGGCACGGTAAATCGGACGGCGCAGGCCAAAGCGTTCTATTATCGCAGCGGGGCGCAAATCTATGTTTTTGCGTATATACTCTGTTATAAGCTGCTCATCAACAACACCTGTTCCAAACGTATCAACCATAATTGAAACAGGACGTGCAACGCCAATAGCATAGGCAATCTGTATCTCGCATTTGCGTGCAAGGCCGGCAGCGACGATGTTTTTTGCTACATAACGCGCAGCGTATGCAGCGGAACGGTCGACTTTCGTCGGGTCCTTGCCCGAGAAAGCGCCACCGCCGTGACGGGCATATCCACCGTACGTATCGACGATGATTTTTCGTCCCGTCAGGCCGCTGTCGCCAGCAGGGCCGCCAATAACAAAACGTCCTGTGGGATTGACGAATATTTTTGTCGCGCTATCGAGCAAATGAGGGTCTATCACGGGAGTTATGACGTGATTTATTACCTCTTCGCGGATCTCATCAAGCGTTACCTCGGGCGAATGTTGGGTAGATATAACGATTGTGTCGACGCGGACGGGGCGATCGCCTTCATACTCAACTGTCACTTGTGTTTTGCCGTCCGGACGCAGCCAGGGGAGAGTGTTATCCTTGCGGACGGACGCAAGCCTTTTTGCAAGCCGGTGAGCCAGCCATATCGGCAGCGGCATAAGCTCGGGCGTTTCATCACAGGCAAAGCCAAACATATGCCCCTGATCTCCTGCGCCTGTGTCAAAATTATCTGTAATCTCACCATTTCTTGCTTCAAATGACTTATCAACGCCCCGTGCTATATCCGGGCTTTGTTCATGTATTGATGTTATAACGGCGCAAGTGTCGCAGTCAAACCCATATTTAGCGCGATCGTAGCCTATATCGCGGACAACATCACGTACAATAGACTGAATATCAACATACGCCTCGGTTGTTATTTCTCCCATAACGAAGACAAGCCCTGTCGTTACTGAAACCTCACATGCGACACGTGACATAGGGTCAGCACGCAACAGCTTGTCCAGTATGGCATCGGCTATTTGGTCGCAAACCTTATCAGGATGCCCCTCAGTAACCGATTCCGATGTAAAAAGCTTTCTTTCTCTCATAACAAAATAAACCTCGGCGGGGAAATATATCTCAGCATATACGAAAGCGAAAATATGTTTTGTGGCAGTTTAAAGACTTTTACTATTATACATCGAAACACAACAAAATACAAGATATAATACCTGTAAGGTTGTTTTGTACCGATATTAACTGCGTTCATAACACATAAAAAATAAACAAATACAGAATTAAGATGCGTTATTACAGCTTTTGTCGTATTTTGTGCATAACAACATATAATTTTCCATCTCTATTGAAAATGAATGTTGCACATAGTATAATAAAATATAATAAAGGAAGGCAAGTGTTATAGAAACTTTACTCATTTTTTACACTTGTATATGGCGGACGATGCCGCCCTACAAATGAAAAAATTAGGTAAACAGGCTTCGGAATGGAGGCTACTAACCGAGTTATGGCTCTGACTTTTAAGGGCGGAATCCGCTCGATTGGGTTTAAAAATACAGCGTTGTGCCGGATAGAACAGCTTACGCCACCGGCAAATGTTTTTATTATGATAAACGACGGCAAGGTGTCGCGGGGACATAAAGCACGCCGTATGCCTGTCGTGGGAATTGGTGAGCGTGTTTTCCGCGGACAAGTTATAGCCGATACTTTACCTGATGAGGAAGGATGTCCTCTTCACGCAAGCGTTTCGGGAACAGTTGCTGATATTTATGAAGATGCGGACAGTCGTACTTCTGTTGTCATTGAAAATGATATGAAGTACGAAAACGCCCCGACTCTTTCCTCCATAGGGAAAAAGCTAACCGAATGCTCGACAGATGAAATAATTGATGTCGTGCGGCGCGCCGGCATTGTCGGTTTGGGTGGGCGCGGGTATCCGACATATAAAAAAATTAAGGAAGCTGTCGGACGCGTAGAGTTTTGCATTATAAACTGCGCCGAGAGCGAACCCTTTTTGACATCTGATTACCGCACGCTTATAGAAAAGCCTGCTTCTGTATTAAACGGGTTAAAAATACTGCTGAAAGCGCTTGGTTTACGGTCCGGGATCGTTGCCGTCGGTGAGGATAAGCATAACGCCGCTGAAAAGCTGAGTGAGCTTGTCGGTGATAGCGGCATGATAAAAATTCGCGAGCTTTGCTCGAAGTATCCACAGGGTGCAGAGGAGCTTATTGTATATTCGCTTATCGGCAGGGCGCTGGGAGCGGACGAGACACCGCTTGATGCAGGATGCGTCGTTTTTAATGCACAAACCTCTGAAGCCATCTTTAACGCATTTGCAACGGGGATGCCTCTGACATCACGCGTCATCACGGTTGATGGCGACTGTGTTGCACGCCCGGCAAATTTGCTTGTTCCAATAGGCGCAAAAATTTCCGATGTACTTGCGCACTGTGGTGGCTTTATTAAAACTCCTGCCGTAATAATATCAGGCGGCCCGTTATCCGGTCGTACGACGGCAGAAAACGACGTCATCACACCTGAATGTCGCGCAGTTATTGTGCTCTCGGATGATGTTGCCTTCACAGGCCGCGGGGCGGACAATGAATTTGGCGTTTGCATACGCTGTGGGCGCTGTGTTTCTGTATGTCCTATGCGTCTTGCGCCAAATTATATTGCAACACATTCGCGGATGGAAAATTATGCTGCGACTGTGCCATATGGCTTATTCCGCTGCATTGAATGCGGCTGCTGCGCATACGTGTGCCCCGGGCGCGTACCGATTGTTGGCCTTGTACGTCGTGCGAAGGAAGCGCTGTCCGCGGGCGTAGGTGAGGAGCAGGAGGAAGGACACTGATGGATAACACAAACAATAGTAGCAGTACCACAGCACCAGCGGAGGAAACTTCCTCTATCAGTCTAACTGATAATAAAGGTATTACATTATCGTCACCCTTTATAAATCATCCTGATACTGTCCGCTCTATCATGGCGGATGTACTGATAGCAACAGCACCGTCCGTCGTATGGGGCATTTACGCCTTTGGCGCGCGCGCCGCCGTGATAATCATCTCATCTATTTTATTTTCGGTGGCCTTTGAAGCAGCGTACGAGTTGCTTTTCCATCGACGCATCACTATTTCAGACTGCTCAGCCGCCGTCACAGGTCTCCTTTTTTCACTGACGCTGCCCGTGTCGGCGCCGCTTTGGGTAGTACCGCTTGGAACCTTTTTTGCAATAGTTGTGTCAAAACAGTTGTTTGGTGGTCTCGGAAGGAATATCATCAACCCTGCGCTCGCCGCTCGCGTGTTCTTATCGATAATTGCCCCTGCTTCGATGAGGGTATATCCAAAACCGCATCAACATTTACCCGCGTTTTCTATAAATGTCAGCGCAAAAGTGGCAAAATCACCGCTTGCTGCGCTTGCGGCAGGTGAGCTGCCGGAGGAATCCGTTTATTCGATGCTTGTAGGCGAAGTCGCGGGGGCGATAGGCGGTGTGTCGGCGCTTCTTTTAGCTGCCGGTTTCATTTACATGCTCATCCGCCGGACAGTAAGCTGGCATATCCCTGTAACTTATCTGGCAACAGTTGCCGTCATAGCATTATCATTTCCGAAAAACGAAAGCAGTGTTCTTTTTACCGAGTACGAAATTTTATCGGGAGGGCTTGTGCTGATTGCCATTTTTATGGCGACAGACGTAGTTACCACACCACTTACCTCAATTGGAAAAATAATATTCGGTGCCGGATGCGGCGCCCTGACAATGCTGTTACGTTATTACGGGGCGTACGAAGAAGGCGCCGCATGCGCTGTCTTAATTATGAATCTCCTTGTTTATATCATCGACAGGCTTACAATGCCATCTATATTTGGAGGTAAAAAAGGTGCGCATTGGCGGGAATAATGAAAACAATGAAAATGACTTATATAACGAATATAACGAAAACAGTGATAACAAAAACGACAGCATTGATAAAAATAGTGTAACCACTGATAAGAACGGCAGCATTGACGGGGAAGATAACGGTTATCAGTGGATAACGCTTGACGACGACACCGATGATAACACCGATGTTGACGTGGAAAGCGACGCTGCAGATGTTGTTATAGAAGATGCTGACGAAAAATCAGAGTCCGCGGCTTTTGAAAGCGGTGAAGATGACGATTATAAAGCTGATGCGGATGATGTATCAGATGAAAACGGCACTACAAACGAAGAAAATATAGACATAGATAATAACAATATTACAGATAATACAGAAAACACAGATGTATCGAGCGAATATAATAAATCGCCCGATGAAACATCAAATGGCAGAGAAAAATTTGAGCTTTTGCGTCGGCGTCTTGCCTGTTTTGCGGCTGCGTTTGCAGCGCAAATAAAAAGGTTTGGCGTAAAAGTATCAAGGTGGACAAAACAGTTTATCAGTAATATTAAAAAAACAGGCGAGCTGAGTGGTGCTCCTCGGATAATAGCACCGGCAGTAGCCGTTGTTACCGCAGTTCTTTTGCTTACATTCGTTATTCAAAACACAGCGTCGTGGGGCCCCGATGATGGCATGCACGACGCGATAGCCAATGTTATATACGAAATTTTCGACGGTGCTGATTATTATAGCTACGCAAACATTAAAAAAGGGTTGCCAACGTCTGTTACGGCAGCCTATACAGTAAAAAATGGCAGGAAGACCGTCGGTTACTGTATCATAGCTAACGCCGATGGCTATGGTGGAAAAATATCTGTCGCTGTCGGTATTTTAAGTGATGGAAATATCGCCAGTGCTGTTGTCTTATCCCACTCGGAAGAAAATGGCGCATTTATATGCGAGGGCGATTTTCTTCGTCAATATGTAAAAGCTATTAAGTCCGGCGATAAAAGCACAGCCGATGCGCTTATATCAGGTGCAACAAAAACAGGCAGTGCAATATCTGCGTGTATTGAAGCGGCGCTTCGTGCATATGAGACTATAAAACTCTTGCCTGTCACAGGGGAGACTGACATTGATACGGACACGTATATAGATTATACGACCGGCCCATCAGACAGCGAAAATGATATTGGCACAGGCGTCGGGACAGATACTGATACATATACAGAAGATGTAGAGCACACAAAAGAAACTGATAATGCAACTGATAACGAGAAGCAAACATCAACTGACAGTATAAAAATTGACGATCCTGCTAAAACGACAACTGTTGAGACGACAATTGACCGGCTACCGAATGAAGATGAGAGTGACAGCGAAACAGAAACGGAAACGGAAACAGAAACCGAGACTGAAACAGAAACCGAGACGACAGGGGTAGATACGGAGACGGAGACAGAGACTGAAACAGAGACAGAGACTGAAACAGAGACAGAGACTGAAACAGAAACGGAAGAAGCAGTTACAGAGACCGACCTGATAAAAGAAGAAACGACCGAGTGACTGTCGCGCAGAAAATACAGAATGTAATCGGACAAAGGACGCAGATAGTGTTGTCTCTTGTCCTTTACAGGGTATAGAGGAATACAGAGAACGGAGGAGTATTACAAAGATGGCAAACGGAATTTTCAAGGTGCCGAAGCCTTATAACGAACCAGCACTTGGATATCTGCAGGGTTCACCGGAGCGTGCGCTGCTTAAAGCTGAGCTGCAAAAGCAATCATCCGAAGTTGTTACAATCCCGCTTATTATAGGCGGTGAAGAGGTATATACAGAAAATTATAGAGAAATTGTCATGCCGCACAATCACAGGCATATTCTCGCCCGCTATTGCCTTGCCGGTGAACGTGAATATAAGATGGCAGCAGAGGCAGCTCTTTCAGCTAAAAAACGCTGGGCTGACATGCCGTGGGAGCATCGCGCGTCTATATTTTTAAAGACTGCCGACCTTTTAACGGGCTCGTATCGTTATAAAGTCAACGCAGCGACGATGCTTGGGCAGAGCAAGACTGTTTTTCAAGCGGAGATTGACTCAGCATGTGAACTTGCTGACTTTTTCAGGTTTAATGTCCACTACGCGTCTGAAATATACTCAGAGCAGCCTTTGAATTCAAATGGTGTGTGGAACCGAATCGAATACAGACCGCTTGATGGCTTTGTTCTTGCAGTATCGCCGTTTAACTTCACGTCGATAGGCGGAAATCTTTCATGCGCGCCTGCAATAATGGGGAACACTGTCGTCTGGAAGCCTGCATCAACGGCTGTTTTATCAAACTATTACGTAATGCGAATTCTCATGGAGGCTGGGCTTCCCGCAGGCGTCATTAACTTTGTCCCCGGCAGCGGTTCGGACGTCAGCAAATATGTCGTTACACACCCGCAAATGTCAGGATTCCATTTCACCGGCTCAACTGAAGTATTTTCAGAGGTGTGGAAGACGGTTGGCACCAACATCAAATCTTACATCTCATATCCGCGCCTTGTTGGTGAGACCGGCGGCAAAGACTTCATTTTCGCCCATAAGACAGCGGATATCGATGCCCTCATTTCAGCTATGGTGAGAGGCGCATACGAATATCAAGGGCAGAAATGCTCCGCCGCGTCGCGCGCTTATATTCCGGAATCAATCTGGGGAAAAGTACGCGAGCGTATGCTTGATGAAATATCAAAAATTAAGATGGGTGACGTCGCGGACTTCACAAATTTTATGGGTGCTGTTATAGATAAAAACTCTTTTGATAAAATTAAAACGTACATCGACTGTGCGGCAGCTTCTGACGATGCAGAGGTGCTTGCCGGTGGTTATGACGACAGCGTTGGCTACTTTGTAAAACCGACGTTGATTCTTGCAAAGAAACCCGACTATGAAACAATGGTCACAGAGATTTTCGGCCCTGTTCTGACGGTTTATGTATATGAAGATGAGAAGCTTGATGAAACGCTTGCTCTCTGTGATACTGCCTCCCCATATGCTCTGACGGGCGCAATCTTTGCGCAGGACAGGGAAGCGATAATAAAAATGGAGCGTGCCCTTTCCGGTACAGCAGGCAACTTCTACATCAATGATAAGCCTACCGGCGCTGTTGTTGGGCAACAGCCGTTTGGCGGCGCAAGAGCGTCCGGCACAAACGACAAGGCAGGCAGCGCAATAAACCTTTATCGTTGGACTTCTCCGCGCTGCATAAAGGAAAACTTTGTTCCTCCGTACACCGTAAACTATCCTTATATGAGTGAGAAATAATAGGTACAGTGTTTTATGTATGTATTCTTGATACAGCCGACATAAGCCCGGAAATTGAGCGTGATTTTGTCGCATCACGCGCACATTTGATATCGTATGAACCTGCCCGCCGTTTGCATATCGCCGGTGAGCTTCTATGGGGTGCTATGATGATGTCGGTTTGCGGCATATCAGCAGAAGATGTCGCATATACGCCCCTTGGCAAACCTTACACACCCTCCCGCCCTGATGTTGCATTCAGCATAACTCACAGCGGCTCACTTGCCGCGTGCGCGCTTCTGACACTTGATGGTGACCATATTGAACAACCGTTATCCATCGGCGTTGATATACAGCGCGCTGATGGGAGCGGCAGTGCAAGAGATGATAAATCGATTATTCGATTTGCCAAGCGGTTTTATTCCGAAGCTGAGGTTGCGGAGATATTGGCGGCGAGCGATAAAAAAAGTGCTTTTTACCGTATATGGACAATGAAAGAAGCTCTCCTGAAGTATACAGGCGAGGGGTTTTCACGTCCGCTTAAAAGCGCAGATACTAAAAGCAAAAGTTTTGGAGTGAAATATATAACAAGGGAAGTGTATGACTCATCAGGTATGAAGTATGCACTTGCCGTTTGCCTTCCTTCCTTTATTGACGAGTACCCGTCTGTATATAGAATTACCCCAAATGACGGAATGTTTTATCGGGTGCAGGATGTAAAGGATGCAATAATCGCACTAAAAAACACCTGTAATTGACAGCAAAGTAAATTTGACGTATAATATAAATATAAAACCGGGAGAAGGAGGGCGGCTGTTCACATGGCGAACACTGTAATAACTATCGCACGGCAATACGGTGCAGCAGGACGCCAGACGGGCGAGATTTTAGCCGAAATGAAAGGTATGCCGTGCTATGACAAGGAGCTAATCACGCTTGCTGCGTCGAAGAGCGGAATGAATGAGGATGTCGTTGCAGATATTGATGAAAAAGCGTCCTCCAGCTTACTTTATTCGCTTGGTCTCGGTTCTGTTGATTACAACATAGTAAGTATAACAGCCGCTTATAATATCCCAATAAACGACAAACTTTTTATCGCACAATGTTCCGTGATAAAGGAGCTTGCCGCGAAGTCCCCGTGTATCATTATCGGGCGATGCGCCGATTACGTTTTGCGTGACAATCCAAAGTGCATAAAAGTGTTTCTGCAGGCAGACCTCACTGTGCGCGCGAAGCGCATTGCAGCCCGCCAGGGGATAAGCGTGTCAGACGCGCAGGATTTGATAATGAAAACAGACAAACGCCGCGCCTCGTATTATGGTCACTACACGGGCCAAAAATGGGGAAGATCCGATCTTTACGACCTTGTCATCGACACAACGGTAATTGGAGCTCAAGGTGCGGCAGAAGTCATCGCAAAGTTTCTTCATATGTTTAAACAAAGCGAAGAACAAAGCGAAAAAAATGCTTAAAGCAGCCAAATACCCTTCTGTTTATTAAATGAAAGACAAAAACGCCGCCGAAAAGCGACGTTTTTATTTTACCTTGATATTTTGTTGCGCACCGGGCGGTATGATATTGATAGCATCATATAATGTGGAAAAGGGCGTGAGAACGCGCGAAAATTAGAATAAGTAGTGAGTTCAGACGCTACCCGGCCGTAGGGACAAATTGAATGTGTATAAAAGACAACAGAATGCTCTGTACAGGGTTGTTTCCGGATGTGAAGATACCGTGTCGTTGATATTGCATACTTAATAAAAGAAGCCGAGTTTTATAAGCTCGGCTTCTCAATAATACGATATTATACAATAGGTGTTTATTTTGCACGTTTTAATGTCAGCGAAACAGCTGGGAATCTATTGTCGGCCGGCGTGAGGGTGACTTCCGCTTTGTCTTCAGGCACACGGACATATACAATTAAGCGTCCGTGGAAGAGACGGCGATATGCTTCGCCATATGACGTGAGATCGGCGATGTCGCCATTTTCAATGCCAAGAAGCTCACCGCAAGAGACGTCAACGGCAATATCTGTGTCGGCGCCGTCGCCAAATGTTACGGGCACACCATTTTCATCAACAAGTTGCACTTCAATCTGGTGGACTTCGTCGCGGCAAGTATATGCTTCGCATTCGGTACGCTCTGCATCCCATACTGATACGGCAAGAGACTTCGGCGTACCGGGTCTTGGTATCGAGATTTCGCGTGTCGTTCCATCAGCAAAGTAGAGAGTAGCGGTGTAGGTGCCCTCATATGAGCTGACTTCCCAGTCACATGCGTAATGCTCGACGTCACGGCGTCCAAGGGATACCCCGTCAAGGAAAAGCTCTGCTGACTTTGCGTTTGTGTAGCAAACAATAATGGGGGTGTTTTCTCTGAAGCGGCGGGATGGCATAAGGTATCCTACTCGTGTGTCAAGCCACATAGCAGAGCGGTGGAAATAACGCCTTTTCTCAAATCCGGCAAGGTCAAGAAGACCAAAAACCGCGCCGCGTACGGGCCAGCCGCGGGCTTCGCCAAGGTAGTCGACACCTGTCCACAAAAACTGTCCGCAAATATAGTCGTTGTCACGAACAACCTCCCATGCACGCGAGTCATGCCCGTTTTCACTGCCGTATATTATTGCATTCGGGAAGGCTTTGTGATGCTCTGCGTATAGATTCTCTTTATAGTTATATCCGGCGACGTCAAGTGCCTGCATATATCCTGTTTTAACAGATACTTCGGGGTAGGCAAGCGCGGCGGTTACAGGTCGCGTTGTGTCAACTTCTTTTACCCACTTGACAAGGCGGCGGGCGATGACGGCAAGCCTTCTTGCATCAGGACGGTTGACGTCGTAGCGGCGTTGCTCTTCGCTCTTGCCGGCGTCGTTGTTGCCGGTCATAATGTCAAAGTCGGAATAAACATATTGATCGTTCGGGTAGTCGACCTCGTTGCCAATGCTCCAAAGTATGATAGACGGATGGTTGCGGTCGCGGCGAACCATCGTTTTTATATCAGTTTCGCCCCATGTAATGAAGTCTTCGTAATATCCGTTGAGCTTCGGGGGATAAACGTTATGACCCTGCCACCATTTATTCTTTGGTGCCTCCCACTCGTCAAACGCCTCATCCATCACAAGGAAGCCCATTTCATCACAAAGGTCAAGAAGAGCGGGATCGGGTGGGTTATGGCTTGTGCGTATTGAGTTGCATCCGCAGGCGGCAAGTTTTGTAAGACGGCGGCGCCATACTTCCTTCGGAACAGCGGCGCCAAGGCATCCGGCGTCGTGGTGCAGACAAACGCCGCGAAGTTTCGTCTCCTTGCCATTTAAGTAAAATTTGCCGCTCGCATCGAATTTGATGTCGCGTATGCCGAAGCGTGTGTGCACAGTGTCGGTTACTTCACCGTCCGATACAACCTCAGTTACAAGTGTGTAGAGATTGGGGCTTTCTGTTCCCCAGAGAAGCGGGTTTTTTACTTTGCATGATGAACTGACACCCGTCATTTCCGCGACGGTTGAGCCGTCCGGCGCAATAATCGTATGGCGGACAAGAGCGTCCCCGCCTTCAAGCTCGGTGTTGACGATGACAGTAGCAGATTCCGCCGTTACATGCTCAGTGTGGACGAAAATACCGAAATCAGCAACGCATGGTGTCCCTGTCACTGTAACATAAACGGGGCGTGTTATGCCGGAACCGGTGTACCAGCGCGAGTCAGCGGTTTCAGTATGCGGAACCTTGACAGATATTACGTTGTCGCCATCAGGCGCAAGAAACTCTGTGATATCATAAACAAAGGTGCTGTATCCATAAGGGCGCTTTCCAAGATAGTTTGAGTTGCACCAAACCATCGAATTGTTGTATACGCCCTCAAATGTTATGCGGACTTTCTTGCCAAGCTGCGGTTTTAAATTGAAGCGGCAGCGGTACCAGCCAATCCCTCCGGTGACATAGCCTGTGCCACTTGAGTTTTCCTTTGAAAAGCCGCGCTTTATGCTCCAGTCATGCGGTACCCACACAGCTTCCCAGCTGCTGTCGTCAGCGCCGCGGTACCAACCATCCCTCACATCTCCAAGATTGAAACGCCATTCTTTGAGTGGAATAATTTGTCTTGCCGTGTTATTTGTGCCTTCTTTGGTCATCATTAAACCCCTTTGTTTAATAATTATTATATCACTGCCATTAATAATATCATTAACTACAGTTTTGCGCAATGAATAAAGGGTAGATTTTAAAATTTTACGATTATACTGTTGTAAAATACATAAAAACTCGTTATAATTCAATTTATATGTTTATTAAATGCGACGAAACGGGCGACTAACTTATTTATAATAAATTTCAATTTGTCAAATGCGCATATTAAAAACGGAGAAGAACATGAGAATCTCAGCAGATACCACGGTTAAGATCAAAGTAGTTGTAACAGTAGCTATACTGTCAGTATTGTTGGCTGTTTTAATACTGTTCCTTTATTCCTGCTCAAATAAGGGCTTGGATATAAGTGAAATTACCGATCATGATGTTAGTGAATCGGAAACAACAAATGATCCGGGCACTACGGCCGAGTATACATATTACGAGCCCAAAATTGACGCTGACGCCGACAGCGTAAAAGGTATAGCTATACGTTCAGCGGAGGATCTTGCGAAAATTGGTGTTGATGAAGACTACCCGCTTGACGGAGACTATGTTCTTGTCACGGATATTGATCTTTCGGGGTATAAGAGCTGGGAACCGATTGGAGGCGCTGCTGGGAAGAGCGGACAGTGGAGTGGAGCAGGCATATTTACAGGCACCTTCGACGGACGCAATCATATTATTTGGGGCCTGACAATCGACGCAACACCAAACAATGAATCATTCTGGGGTTTGTTCGGCACGGTAGCAAGCAAGAACAAAGACGACTCGGCTGTCATTAAAAACGTTGTATTATCAGGCGTGTCGATTCAAGTTGTATCAAGTGTAACAAATGCAGTTGGGGCGCTCGCAGGACAGGTCAATGGATTTGTTGAGATTGACAGTATTTCTGTACTGTCCGGCGTTGTGTCGTTCATCGGCTCTAATAATCTGGGAGTTGGCGGTGTCATTGGACAGATACGGACGGACACGTCATCACCTCGCGTATCTAATATGGGCGTTTCAATTACTAATATATTTTCGAATGTTACTGTTTCATCAGAAAACAGCGGAACAAACTACTGCAGCGGTGTTATCGGGCGCATACGCAACGGTGACATAAAACAGCTCTCGTCAGTTGTTGTTCTTGGAAAAACAATTTTCGAGGGTGGCTCTGGATTTGCTATTACAACAGGTGATTCTGGTGCCAAACGTACAGACTCTGTTTACTATCAGACAGGCTCAGGCAATGCTTACAGGTCAATCGGTCGGTCAATGTCAAAGGAAGGCATGACGAATGGGTCACTCTTAATTTCAGATAATTGGACGGTTACAAAGAAATTTTACCCGCTTTTATCAGATGTCTACGACAGCCCAGCCTTTTCGCCAATGGAGCTTATCACAATTTCCTTCCGTTCAGGCGAAAATAAGGATGCCGTTAAGAATAATTTTAATGTGCCGACAAAGGTTGCGGATATCAGTATAAAATGGCATTCAAGCAATCCTGATATTATTTCAGTCGGCGGACAAAACGCAAAAGTTAAACAGCCGGAGAGCGGGTACGTTGATGTGATATTAACAGCAGTCAGCGGCCATGTTGCAAAGGATTATAAAATAAGGGTCATATCTTCTCAGCAGGGTTACTTTATAAACGATTATGTAGTTGCCGGCGAACCAATCCGTGTTGGTGGTTATGCCGAGGGAACTGAATTTAAATGGATAATTGAAAATAAGAGCACCGGTAAAACTAAAACAGTAATTGATACAACCGGGTCATACACGCCCGAGGAGGAAGATATCGAGAGCCTCATAACCGTTCAGGCTTTAGGATATGAGGATATTACAATTTATTATAGCTATTTGCCCGTTATATATATATCAAGCAGTAAATCATATAATGCCATCGGCAAAGGCGGATATACCGATGCTTATATGAAGCTGACGGCGGATGTTGAAGAGGAATACTTATATGACGGCCAAATAGGTATTAAGCTTCGCGGCAACTCAACATCACGCTGGGATAAGCGTCCGTTTAAAATCAGGCTTGAAACGAAAGCAAACCTTCTCGGAATTGATAAAGAAGGGCCAAACAAGCACTGGGTGCTTCTTGCAAACTATATTGATCTGACGCTTATGCGCAATAAAATTATCAACGATTTCTCATACGCAATCGGCATGGAATACTATATGGCGTCGGAGAATGTTATACTAATTTTTAACGGTAAGTATTACGGCGTTTATCAGCTATGCGAGCATGTTAGAGTTGATGAAACGCGAGTGAACGTTTTTGACTGGGAGGAATACGCAGAAACTGCTGCTAAAACAATCGCTGCCGCAGCAAGAGAGGCCGGAGAGGTTGGATACGCGGGCGAAGCGAAGCTCGCACAAGAAATTGAAAACGAGCTTTTCTCCGACTGGACATGGATGAAAACCGGAGAGGTGAAACTCAATGGTAAGACATATGTGTTCACCGATTACGGATTGGAAGCTCTGCCGCCGCAGACAGGCGGATTCCTGCTTGAAATGGACTTCTACAGCATTGGCAACGATGCGATGCCGCGTACTGAAACCGCTTATAGGCAGCCGTTTTACTTCAATACCCCTGATCCGGAATATGGCCTTGATTCATTCAAGGAGCAGGATTTATATAAATACGCATATAAATACATTCAATCATTCGAGTACGCGATACACAGCGATGACTTTATATTCAAAAACAGTGACACGCGTTATATAGCTAATGTACGTAACAGGTATAATTACAACTATGTTGAAGTCGAGTATACGGATGATTTAAATGACGGCCGTCACTATTCAGAGCTGTTCGATATGGATAACCTCGTGGCAAACTTCATTTTCTGCGAGATTATCATGAACTGGGACAGCATGAAGAACAGTGTATATGTATATAAAGACATAGAAGGACTTGCAAAGATAGGCCCGCAGTGGGACTTTGACTGGGCATGGGGTAATACTATACCGAACCCCAACACATGGCGTCCGACGTCATGGCACTGCCGTGAATTCGACTTTATGGTTGAGCAGTATTACCAGACTGTTCAGTGGAACTGCCTGCTAATACGCGATCCATACTTCCTTGTCAAAGTTTTTGAAAAATGGCATGAGGCACGCAACCGAGAAATTGAGGATCTCATAAAGAAAGACGGTATTATCAATAGGTACACAGACTACATACGTAAAGCGGCACGCGGGAATGACAGCCTCTGGGGATTTGTGACATTTGACGCATCATTATCTCAGATGTGGAACTTTATAAACACTCGAATGAAGTGGCTTGATGAACAGTTTAAAACGGTTGAATCCCTCATTAAATCACTTGGGGCTTACCATTCATCAAACGACCTTCGTGTGGCTGATGTTACAGTCCTTACAGATAAAACAAAAATAACAGCTAAGGTAAACAACATAGGCATTGATTCCGTTGCTTTCCAAATCAACGGAACAACAATGGTTAAGGCTAAGGTTAAAAATGGAACAGCGACAGTAACAGTTGATACGTCAGTCATCGACATAACCGGAGGTTATAACTGTGTAACCATTTATGCCATTGACAGCGCAGGTGATTACATATACGATGAGGAACACAGTATAAAGGGCAACTATAATCAGGTTGTCTCAAACTATAAATACTTTGTTATAAAATAAACGCAAAGAGTTTTGTTGCGATTATTTAAAATATGAATCAGTATTGATAAAACCGGGCGTTTTATGAGTGTCAGATATGGTGGTGATAGTATGAGAGGAAATTTCGAACAAAAAAGACGATATTATCAAAGCATAATAATAAAATTTAAGCGGGCTACTGCTGCGGTTGTTTTGTGCTTTCTTCTTGTCGTACTTTTTGTTCTCCTTGCCTCTTGTGGTAAAAGGGGTATAGACATTGTAAATATTGACACATCAGAAGATAGCGGCACATCTGATAATGTGACTGAAACCGATAATTCATCTGGCATAGATCACGACGCGGAAGAGGTTGACGGAATAGCCATATACGGGCCTGATGATCTTGCAAAGATAGGCGTCGATGCCAAATACCCGCTCGATGGTGATTATGTTTTAGTCGCGGATATTGATCTCTCGGGCAGAAAATGGAAGCCTATCGGAGGCACTGGTGCTGCAAGCGGTGCTTATTCAGGTGCGGGTGTTTTTTCCGGCAGCTTTGACGGACGCGGTCACGTAATATCTGGACTTACAATCGACGCGACAACCTCCTCTTCACATTCAAACTGGGGACTTTTTGGCACATTAGGCGGCAAAAATGCGCGCTTTGAATGCTCGGTAAAGAATATAGTTTTCAAAGATGTTTCTATAACTGTCATAGCTGGTGGAAGTGTAGCCGTCGGCACTCTTGCTGGGCAGGCAAACGGTTGCGTTTATATTGATGGGATAACGATTCTGTCAGGCTCCGTTTCCGTTTTAAATGCGGGTGGTGGCGATATACTTGGCGCAGGGGGACTGATAGGGCAGTTCCGTACAAATGATATCGGAAACTCAAATATAACAGTAAGAAATATCTTCACAAATATTGATGTTTACGGCGAACCATCAGGGTATGCTATATATGTAGGCGGTTTTGCCGGGCGTATTCGCGCCGGCAATTTGGGAGAGATATCAAATGTACTCGTTATTGGCTCCGCAACCTCATCATCTGGCAGTGGTTTTGCTATTGCAGGTGGCGATTCCAGTGCAAATACAACAAAACGAATATATTATCTGCCTACCTCCGGTGATTCTGGTTTTTATGGCAGGGCAGTTAGCTCTGATAGGCTGGCATCCGGCAGTATAACGATGGGCGAGTCATGGCATGTCGAAGCCGGAATGCACCCGATACCTATTTCAGCATATAATAGTCGTGAATTTTCAATACTGGATCTTATCAGGCCAATTTACGCAAACGGCGAGGACGCGTATCACGTAAAAAATGACATTAAATTAACGACAGAGGTTGGATCTCATAAGATAACATGGAAGAGCAGCGACGAGAGTGTAGTAAAAATCAGCGGGAATAAAGCTGCTGTCACACGTCCTGATGTGGGGTATAAAGACGTTATACTCACAGCGACAGCAGCAAACGGAGATGTACGCGAGTATAAGATAAGAGTAATATCCGGCGTCACAGGACGTTTTACAAATACTTCAGCTAAGGTTGGAGATAAGCTCACCGTTGCCGGTTATCCGGAAGGAACTGTATTAACTTGGACAATAACGAATTCACAGACAGGCCAAAAACGCCGCGCGTTAAGTGACACATCGGGTGAATACACGGTAACAAAGGATGACATTGAGTGCTTTGCAACCGTTTCCGCAGAAGGTTTTGATGACATCAGCAAATACATCAGCAGCCTGCCGGTTATTTACATCGACAGTTCTGCATCATATTCTTCCATCAATAAGGCGAAATATAGCGAAGCGACGATGAGGATTCAGGGGAACGGCGCTTTTGAAAATGAAGAATATGACGGCAAGATTTACATAAAGCTTCGCGGGAATTCAACAGCTGGCCTTCCCAAGCGTCCTTTCAATATAAAGCTTGACAAGCGTACTAATTTATTCGATATGGGCGAAGGGAAGCGCTGGTGCCTTCTTGCTAATTACCTTGACCGTTCAAATCTCAGAAACCAGCTTGCCTTTGATTTGGGGAATGCGATAGGTCTGCCGAAAATCGAATCCGTGTGGTGTGTGCTTATATACAACGGCGAGTACAGAGGGTTGTATCAATTAACTGAGAAAATCACAATTGACACCGAGCGCGTCAATATAACCGACTGGGATGAAATCGCTGAAGATATAGCCCGTGCAATCGGCAATGAGAAGTTATTATCAAATAAGGATATTGCTGATATTGAGGATAAGCTGCAACAGGATCTTTCATGGATCACAACCGGGGTGTGGAACGGTTATAAAATCTCCGATTATATTGACACATCAAACTTTGATATAACAGGCGGGTACCTTCTTGAGCTTGACGAATACTACGACGAGGTATCGAAGTTTACAACGTCGCGTGGTGTTCCGATGATGATAAAGGAACCGGAGTTCGTCTTTTCGAATGAAGCGATGTTTAATTATATTAAAAATTACATACAGTCAATGGAGGACGCTATTTACTCGCCCGACGGTTATAATAGCTCCGGTATGTATTATACCGACTATATGGACATGGATTCGTTTATCGGATTCTGGTATCTCAATGTTGTGCTTAAAAACGTTGAAACATTTTATAAAAGCTGCTATATGTATTTAGATAAAGACGGTGTTTTGACGTTTGGCCCTGTATGGGATTACGACTGGTGCAGCGGCAACACGGTGAACATGGGAGGCGCTTCCACAGCGTATGACAGTTGGAGGAGCGGAGAAAGCCAAGACCGTGAGTACTGGTACCGCGCTCTCTACGACGATCCATACTTCATGCTTCGCCTTTACGATGCTTACAAAAAATATCGCAGCACGCTTGATGATATGATAGCATCGATAGATACATACAAAAGATACCTGTCGGCGGCGGCAAACGCTGACAACAAGCTGTGGGGTTACTGGAGAAGTGCTGATGATGAAGTTGCTTCTTTAAAATCCTGGCTTAAAAGCCGCGCGTCATGGCTCGATAAACAGCTCAAAACACCGGAGAAGTTTATTGAGTCAATCGGCGTTTACAAAAAATCTGGTGACATCGACATAACAAGCGTGAACGTTAGAAGCGGGCGCGTTACAGTCAAAGCTACGGCCAAAGTAAACATCAACTCAATTGCTTTCCGCTTTAATGGCTCATATATTGTCACAGCCGACGTAGAAAACGGCGCAGCAACCGTTACCGTAAATATATCAGACATTCCGGACGATGGCGCGTCAGCTTATTGCGTTGAAGCTCTCGGCCGCGACATATTAGGCGAGTATATTGTCTATAGAAAACCCTCATGGGAAGGCGCCTCACCCATGTATGTGTCAGATTATGAATATTTTAATGATTAATGAGTAGCAAAGCATAAAAAAGGGCGCAGCGGAGCAACTCCGCTGCGCCCTTATCGTTTTCATTAAAATATAGTCAATATAATATGGTCAATAACTGCCGTCAGCGCTTCTCGACAATAATGCCCCCTGTTTTATAAATAGAGTTCGGAGGGACAACGCCGCGCACGCAAGAAAGCGGGTAAATGTTTGTGTGAGCGCAGATAATTGTGCCGGGATTGAGGACGCTGTTGCATCCTACATCGCCATAATTGCAGACGATAGCGCCAAATTTTCTGCGTCCGGTAGGTATCGCTTCACCTTCGCTTGTTCTAACGACGACGTTTGATCCGTCAGCTTTCAGGTTTGAGCAAATAACGCCGGCACCTATGTGTGAGTGATAGCCAAGAATGGAGTCACCGACATAGTTGAAATGCGGTGCTTGAGCTTTATCAAATAAAACGGCGTTTTTTACCTCAGTCGAGTTGCCAACGACGCAGCCATTGCCGATGATGGCGCTGCCGCGTATATATGCCGAGTGGCGAACCTCTGTGCCATGTCCGATTATGCACGGGCCTGCGATTTCGGCGCTCGGCGCAATTTTCGCATCGTTTGCTACCCAAATCCCGTCGCCAAGGTTTTTAAACTCGTCCTCGGGAAGGGTAGGGCCGATTTCAGTAATAAAACGTGTTATATGCTCAAGGATATCCCACGGATAATCGGCGGCTTCAAAAAGAGGAGCCGCGAGTGTGTGTGAGGTATCGAGCATAGCCATTAAATATTCTTTCGTAAGCTTTACTTTCGACGACATGTCAGTTTAAATATCCCCCGTCAGACAGGGCACGGCGTACTGTTTCCGCCGCCGATTTACAAAGTTTTTCACTTTCGGCTTCAATCATAAGCCGCACAACCGGCTGAGTCCCGCTTTTGCGAAGAATTATTCGGCCGTTTGCGCATATTCCCTTTGCAAGAGAATCAACAGTTTTGCGTATGGCAGGGTCACAGGCTGCAGCTGCCGGATCTGTTACCTCAAAATTGACAAGCAACTGCGGCAAAAAGCGCAGATCTGCATGAAGCTCGGATAAGGGCATCTTACGTGCGACAGAAACGCCCATTATCATAATAGCTGTCAATATGCCATCACCTGTGCTTGCGTATTTGCCTATTATAACATGACCGGAGTTTTCGCCGCCGAGCATATGTCCGCCTTCAAGCATACGTGCGCGGACAAAACGGTCGCCGACGTCGGTTACCTCGTAGTTAATACCGGCGCGCTCAAGTGCACGGTAAAGACCCGTGTTTGACATTGATGTTGTGACAATAGTGTTTGTCGGAAGCTGACTGTGTTCCTTAAGGTGTTTTCCGAGAATGTACATAATAGAGTCGCCGTTTACGACGTCACCGTTTTCGTTTATGGCTATACAACGGTCGGCATCGCCGTCAAATGCGAAACCTGCGTCAAGCTGCTTTTCACGCACCAGTTCACGAAGGCGATCGATGCACGTAGAACCGCAGTTGAGGTTGATGTTTTCGCCGTCAGGCTCGTTTCCGATAATATAAGTTTTTGCGCCAAGCGCATTGAATACGCTGCCTGCTATCATCCATGCGCTGCCGTTTGCACAATCGAGCCCGATGCGTTTATCTTTAAATGAATATGCGGATAGAGCAATTAAGTATCCTATGTAGCGGTTTCGGCCGGCGGCATGATCGACGACGCGCCCGACATTAGAGCCAGTGGCGAAGGGTACCTCGGGCATTTCGCCGTCTATGTATTTTTCTATGAGGTCGGTTAATTCATCGTCAATTTTGTCGCCTGACGCTGTTATTATCTTTATTCCGTTGTCTACAAAGCCGTTATGGCTTGCTGTTATCATCACGCCGCAGTCGAACTGCTCTGTGCGCGTAACGTAAGATACACTTGGTGTTGTTGTAACATGAAGAAGATAAGCATCGCTGCCGGAGGCTGTTATTCCAGCGGCAATAGCACTCTCAAACATATAGCTTGAGCGCCGAGTGTCCTTCCCGACAACGATTTTTCCGGTACCACCGTTGTTATTTCCATAGTGGTAACCGAGGTAGCGCCCGATATCAAAGGCTTGCTTTGCTGTAAGAGAGATATTGGCTTCACCACGGAAGCCATCTGTACCAAAGTATTTTCCCATTGATGTATCCTAACAGTTGTTTTTTTTCCTTAACAGTATACTATATTATGCGGCGGCAGTCAAGATAAGAGCATAAAAACTAAAGTTTTTATTATGATATTTTTATCATACAGGGCATTGAATTTTTTCATATAGTATGGTATTATAATAATCAACAATTATATGAAAAAGGAATATCATGAAACGGATTCATGAATTATCTTCGATGAGTGTCAATAAGTATAAGATATTATGTGCTGTTGTCGAATATGGCTCGCTTACACGCGCAGCCGCTGCTATGGGTATAACACAATCTGGTGTTAGCCATACGATTGCATCGCTTGAGCGAGAGATCGGTTTTTTAATAATCAAACGAGGGCATTCAGGTGTACGTTTAACACCAGAAGGGGAGATTATAATACCTGCGATACGTGGAATTGTTAATTCCAGTGAGCAGCTTAAACAGCTTGCCGCGTCCATACATGGTGTTGCCATTGGTAACGTGAGGATAGGAACATTTACAAGCGTAGCAGTTCATTGGCTTCCGCAGATAATACGAGAGTTTCAAAAAGAATACCCCGGAATAAACATAAAAATATACAGCGGTGATTACAGCGATGTTGACTCATGGCTTAGTGATGGTACAGTTGATCTTGCTTTTGTCGCACCGCCTTGCAACGGGAAATATGACATAATACCGCTAAGTGAGGATAGAATTCTTGCCATATTGCCAAAAGATCATCCAATGGCATCATATAGTCGTTTCCCGGTGTCCGCTTTCAGCACCGAAGCGCTCATCAGTATGCCCGAATCATCAGACCAACATACACGCCGAGCAATTGAAGCTTCAGGTATTGTACCAAACGTAAAGTATACGACAAAGGACGATTACGCAATAATTGCTATGGTTGAAAACGGTCTTGGCGTCAGCGTCATGCCCGAGCTTTTGCTTTCAGGACGCAATTATAATGTCGCGGCGCTTGAGCTTGACCCACCCGCTTCACGGACGATAGCGCTCGCTATTCCGTCGCTTGTAAATGCCAGCCAGGCGACGAGGGCGTTATCAAATCATATAAAATCATGGGTTGAAAAGAACCGATAAGATTAATACTTATGCTACCTAAAAACCCCGTCTGCGTTTCAAAAAGCGCAGGCGGGGTTTTAATATGAATGTTTAAAGCACTGCTTACATCTCAAAGTATTCTTCACGTCCGGCACCGACTGAGACATATCTGATTCGACTGCCGGTGGCGTTTTCTATATACTTAATGTAGTTTCTTGCGGCAGGCGGCAGCTCTGAGAAGCTGCGGCAACCGCTTATATCGGTTCGCAGCCTGAGTGATACTCAAAAACCGGCTTCGCGATTGCAAGGGCATTACCAACGGGGAAGCGCTGTGTAATCGTGCCGTTTATATCGTATGCGACGCATACGGGGATTTTATCCATGTAAGAGAGGACGCCAAGTTTCGTCAGTGCTATCTCATCAGCGCCCTGCATGAAAACACCATAACGTGACGCAGGCACATCACGCCAACACGCCTTGGACGCCCTGTAGCGGCGCCATATTCGCCACCTGCACGACGTAATTTTTCTGCTTCTTCATCGAACAGCTCAGCTGTGAACGGCCCTTCGCCAACGCAAGTTGAATACGCCTTCATAATACCGATGACGCGGTCGAGTTTATACGAAGGTATGTCGGCACCGATTGGCGCGTATGCCGCTATTGTGGCGGAGGAGGACGTGTAGGGGCAAATTCCGAAGTCGATGTCGCGCAGAGCTCCTAATTGCGCCTCGAAAAGAACGGATTTACCTGCTTTTATAGCAGAATCAAGATGTTCTGTTGTGTCGCAGATATAGTCAGCAAAGGGAAGGCCGAATTTTTCAAGCCATGCGATCATTTCATCTGCGTTTATCGGTCATGTCCGTATCCGCCGGCAATTGTGAGGTTCTTCCATTCAACAATCGAGGGGAGCCGGCGGGCTGTATGCTCCATATTGAGCAAATCGCCCATTCTCAGAGCTTTTTTCATGTATTTATCGGCATAAACAGGTGCTATTCCGCGCCTTGTTGAGCCGAATTTAGCATCACCAAGACGATCTTCTTCAAGATTGTCAAGAAGCTTATGATAAGGCATACATATCGTGGCGCGGTCACTAATCTTTAAATTATCGGGGGTTATTTTAATGCCGGCTTCGCGCAGACGTGCTACCTCGCCATATAAGTGCTCGACATCAATGACCATACCCAGCCCCATGACATTAACTGTATCGTCGCGCAGTATGCCGGAAGGGAGCAGGTTCAGTATGAACTTGCCACGATCGTTTATAACGGTGTGACCGGCATTGTTGCCTCCCTGATAACGGATGACAATGTTGTACTCCGATGAAAAAGATCGACCATGCGGCCTTTTCCTTCGTCACCCCAGTTGATACCCGTTATTGCCGTAAGCATAAAAATATTACTCCCTATACATTAATGGTACTATCAGCGTCGAGAGAGTCAGCGTTTGCTGCCAGCATCGGACGGACAACACCACATAGATATTCTTCAGTTTGTTCTTTTGCGCGGCCGGTTAGTAGCATCGGATCGGATAATAAGCGGATATCTTCCTCCGTTATATTAAAGGTAGGGTCAGCAAGTATCCGCGCAAAAAGATCATTATCAGCACCTGTTTCCTTCATATTTTTAGCAACGGCGACTGAGTGGCGGCGGATAGCTTCGTGGAGTGCTTGCCTGTCACCTCCGCGTCGTACGCAAAGCATGAGTATATTTTCCGTCACCATAAAGGGAAGCTCCTCCTCAAGATGACGCTTCATTGTTGCAGGGTAAAAAGTAAGCCCGCGAGCGATATTTAAGTATAGAGTCAGAATTCCATCTGCCGTGAGGAACGCCTCAGGTATCGAAAGCCGCTTGTTAGCGGAATCATCAAGTGTTCGCTCAAGCCATTGTGTGGCTGCTGTATATGCGGGATTTGCAGACTGCGCTATCAGGTAACGTGAGAGCGAACATATGCGTTCGCTGCGCATGGGATTGCGTTTATATGCCATAGCTGAGGAACCAATCTGTCCGGGTTCAAATGGTTCGTCAACTTCCTTCAAGTGTGAAAGCAGGCGGATGTCATTTGCAAATTTAGACGCGCTTTGTGCGATGCCACAGAGTACGGAGACGACGTTATAATCCACCTTACGCGTATAAGTTTGCCCCGACACATCATAACACGCTGAAAACCCCATTTTTTCGGTGATGATTGACTCAAGGCGCTTTACTTTTTCGTGATCACCATCAAAGAGCTCAAGAAAGCTGGCAGCCGTACCTGTTGTGCCGCGGCAGCCGAGCATTTTAAGAGATGAAATCTGGAAGTCAAGCGCGTCAAGATCCATCATCAAATCTTGTATCCAAATAGCGGCTCGTTTGCCGGCTGTCGTCGGCTGTGCAGCTTGAAAATGCGTCCAAGCAAGGGCCGGTGTCTCTTTATGAGCTTCGGCAATATCAGCGAGAGCAGCAATACAACTAATGAGTAGCTTCCTTATATGCAGCATAGCGCGGCGCATAATGATAATGTCAGTGTTGTCGACAACATAGCATGACGTCGCGCCAAGGTGAATAATCCCTTTTGCATGGGGGCAGACATCGCCGTATGCCTTGACATGCGCCATGACGTCATGACGGACTTCACGCTCATATTTTTCCGCGAGCTCATAATCAATATCGTTGATGTGAGCGCGTAGCTCCGCTATCTGTTCATCCGTGATTGGCAGTCCAAGCTCGCGTTCGGCCTCGGCAAGTGCAACCCAAAGTCGGCGCCATGTCGCAAACTTTTCATCAGGGGAGAAAATGCGCTGCATCTCAAGGCTTGCGTATCGGCCGGACAGGGGGCTTTCGTAGTTGTTATGGTTCATATATAAACTCCAAATGTCATTGATAATAACTGGATAACAAAACCGTTAATTTCATTTGCCTCAACGTTTTGCTTGACGCTCAAGCGCAGCACCGACAAGTCCGAGGAATAAAGGATGCGGTCTGTTGGGGCGGCTCTTGAACTCGGGGTGATATTGTACTCCTATGAAGAAGGGATGATCAGACAGCTCTATTGTCTCGACAAGTAGCCCGTCAGGCGACATACCGCCTACTACAAGCCCATTTTTCGTAAAATCGTCAAGATATAGATTATTGAACTCATATCTATGGCGGTGACGCTCGTTTATATAAAGCTCACCATAGCATTTTGCTAAAAGAGTACCGGGTCTGATACTACACGGGTACGAGCCGAGGCGAAGTGTGCCGCCCTTATTGATTTCATCGCTCTGACCGGGCATGAAATCAATTACCTTATGTTGTGAATTAGGATCAAATTCACCGGAGTTAGCATCAGCCCAGCCAATGACGTTGCGTGCGAACTCAATAACGGCAACTTGCATTCCGAGGCAAAGGCCGAGATACGGAATCTTATTCTCACGGGCATATTTTGCCGAAAGAATTTTACCTTCAATACCGCGCGGGCCAAATCCACCGGGAACGACGATACCATCGACATCGCCAAGAAGCTCATCACAGTTATTCTCATCAACTATTTCGGAATCTATCCACTTAATATCAATTATTGCTTCGTGATCATAGCCTGCATGGTGGAGAGCCTCAGCAACGGAAAGATATGCGTCGTGAAGCTGAACGTATTTGCCAACAAGGGCAATTTTTGCAGTCTTTGTGCGGTGTTTGATGCGTTCGATAAGCTTTTCCCAGTTGGAGAGGTCTGGTTCTGGCGCGTCTATATGAAGCTCACGGCACACAATTTCAGAAAAACGCGATGCTTCAAGCATTAGCGGTGCTTCATATAAAACAGGAACTGTCACATTCTCAATTACGCAGTCAGGCTTAACATTGCAGAAACTTGCAATCTTACGGTATATGCTCTCGTCGGTTATCGGCTCATCGGAACGGAGCACAATAATGTCCGGTGTGATTCCGGCGCTAAGAAGCTCTTTTACGGAGTGCTGAGTTGGTTTTGATTTATGCTCGCCAGATGCTTGAAGGTATGGCACAAGAGTTACATGAATATAAATAGCATTCTCTCGGCCGACATCAAATCCAACCTGTCGTATCGCTTCAAGATAAGGCTGGCTTTCAATATCGCCGATTGTGCCGCCGACTTCTGTTATTACGATGTCAGCTTCAGCCTTGCGCCCGACGTTATATATAAATTCTTTTATTTCGTTTGTTATATGAGGGATAATCTGGACGGTACTGCCGAGATATTGCCCCTGGCGTTCCTTTTGTATGACATTAGAAAACGCCTTACCAGTAGTTAGGTTTGAATATTTATTAAGATTTTCATCAATAAAACGCTCGTAGTGACCGAGGTCGAGGTCGGTTTCCGCACCGTCTTCTGTTACATAAACTTCACCATGCTGGTAGGGGCTCATTGTTCCAGGATCGATATTAATATAAGGGTCGAGCTTTTGTGCGGCGACTTTAAGGCCACGAGCCTTTAGAAGTCTGCCGAGCGATGCGGCTGTAATTCCCTTGCCTAATCCGGAGACAACGCCACCGGTTACAAAAATGTACTTAGTCATATGTACCGTCCTTTCACATAACACACGGCGCTGAAACTTTTATAGCGCCGTGCGTCGTTTTCACACATTTTAAGCATGATTATTGCTATTAAATTTATTAATCGCCCTGTAAAACAGGGGAATATTATATTTAATAATTACAAAATAATTACATAGAAAAAACGGCCAAAACAAACATACCCTGTCAATTTTTGTCCATATTATTATGCAGTCAGATTGATCTGCCATTTAGTTTTCTGCTTTACTAATGGGGACTTTTGTGTGACCCACACACATCATGTATTATACACTATAATTTCCGCTAAGTACAGATTTTTTCTTTTGATTATCAGCTATTTTATAAGAGGCCAAAAAAAACAATACAGCATTTATCATAAATTCCTAATTATTATATGTATGTCTTATTGGCTCAACTATTGTATTATTTTTACATTACCTAACTCTCATCAACAAGCGGCGCGCCAAAGACACGATAAATTTTTCACCATTTTGTCATTATACTAAATCATTTTGCTTGTGACAAGTATTTTTTTATAAAAACATTAAACTTATATTTTTTTTCGCTCACTAACTGTCTTAAGTTATAAAAAATAATATCTTAGTGCAAATTAAATACCCTCGATATGTGCCTTATACATATATCGAGGGCTTTGTTTTGAATTATTACTTAATCGCTTAATGTATCCTTCATAAGGCTCAGCTTTATTTATAAAGTCTATAAAATAATAAGTTTCACCACGGTTTACGACAACTATGGCTCTTGTAATGCGGGTTGTAAGCATTATACAGTCTTTACTGTCCTCATCGTTTGCAAAACCATACCATCATACCATTCAGAAAACGCTGCTCTGAGCTTAAGTTTTAGCTCGACATTCTTCGGAATGTTTTACTCTTTTTCAGGTTTTTTGAAAACAAGCTTGACATTGACCCGATGTTAAAGTTTGCAATGGAGTTGAAAACAGGAGGATTACCCTATGCGAATGAAAGAAATTTGCGAAAAGACCGGTCTCACAGACCGTGCCGTGCGTCTGTATATCAGCAGCGGTCTGCTCGCGCCAAAACGATCAACAAGTTACAACGGTTACACATCCATACATTTCAGTCAAGAAGACCTTAAGAAACTTGAAAGTATTGCCGTGCTCCGGCGTGCTGGTTTTAGTATGTCTGACATCCGTGAAATGCAGAATGACGCGTCTTGTATCACCGGAAAGATACAATCCCGCTGTTCTGAACTCGAAAAGGAACTGGCGGAAAAATCTATGATTCTGAAAGCCTTGTCAGCGTCGGAAACAACCAAAGCAGATAGTGTCGATGAACTTGCGGCTCTGCTGAAAGAACCAGCAGGAAGCGCATCAGTACCGAAGGAGGATTCCATTATGAGAAAGATTTCGAAAAAATGCTTCACAACAGAGTATGGACGTTTATTGCACTGCCGTTTCTGGTGATCGGAATTTGGTTCATGTTCTCGCTGTGCATACGCGCCGTTTTCACAGATTTATCTCTGAAGTCCGGCGGAGGTTATGTGCTGAATTATCACGGTCCTGAAGACTGGACAGATATCGTGTTTGGTATCCTGCCGTCTATCTGCCTTATCATCACTGCCGCCATGGCTGTTGTGCATTTCCTCACAAGGAAGCGCGGCTTCCTTATCGCGGCGATGGCCGGGATTCTCGCAGCCGTTGTGCTTATTCTGTTAGCACCTACATATGTTATTGAAAAGATTAGGTTTCTTGCCTTCATTGATTACCGTTTTTCGTTTTTGTTTCACTTGGCTCCTTTTCATGTTAAACATGTTTTTATCATTTGGCATCTCAAGTTGCTGGGTCCATTAGCAATCTCCTTTATCTTCTGTGTAATCGGGCTATTCCGGTCTTTCAGGGAATCGACAGTAGATGAATCAATATGATATATTTAATAACAACTGGGCGATATCCTCTGGCTATAATTATAGATTTGCGAATAAATGCAGAAGAAAAAAGCTAACTGATTATCAAAAATCAGTTAGCTTTTTTACAATAAATATGTCGAAAATGGTGCCACAGACAGCTATAAACCTAACTTTCGTGTCAGGACACGGTTTTTTCATATAAGGATTACTCCCACTC
>LSQX01005798.1_pt1 | contig 68725 bp, 49 predicted proteins | sample 654561 | NCBI WGS metagenome assembly LSQX01 (sample SAMN04489861, study PRJNA283612) | anaerobic digester metagenome | isolation source: 4 biogas reactors fed with cattle manure at either 37C or 55C with and... | place: Denmark: Kongens Lyngby | collected 2014
CACAACCCGACGCGTAAGCGAGGCCGACCAATCACCGGTTCCTTCCGGTCAACCCAGCAGCGCGGCGACGTGCCGGGCAGCGGCCGCACCGAGGCAGTTGAGCGCATAGCCGCCTTCCAAGACACTGACAACTCGGCCCCCTGTGTAAGGGTCGGCGGCCGTCAGAAGCTGCTCGGTGATCCAGCCGAACGACTCCGGCTCCAGCGCAAGGTGCGAGATCGCGTCAGCCGCCAAAGCGTCGAAGCCGGCGCTCAGCAGCAGCATCTCCGGGCGGAAGCCGCGGAGCGCCGGGAGGATTTCCCGCTCGATCGCCGCTCGGTATTCGGCGTCGCCGGCGCCGCGGCTCAGGGGCACGTTGAGCGTGGAGCCGCGACCGGGTCCCGTGCCAACCTCGTCGGCCTGGCCGCTGCCGGGAAAGTCGATCGAACCGGGCCGCTCGTGGATGCTGATATAGAAGACGCTTGCGCAAGACTCAAAAACACTCTGGGTGCCGTTGCCGTGGTGCGCGTCGAAATCGACAATCGCCACGCGCTCAAGCCCGTGTCGGCGGCGGAGGTGCGCGGCGGCAATCGCCGCGTTGTTGAACAGGCAGAAGCCCATCGCTCGATCGGCCTGGGCATGGTGGCCCGGGGGCCGGACGGCGCAGAACGCCCGCCGCGCCGTCCCGGCCATGACGGCGTCGCAGGCCGCGATTGCTCCACCGGCCGCCAGCGCCGCCACATCGTAGCTCTGGGCGCAAAGCCGCGTGTCGTCCGAGCCGATCGAGGTGAACCCTTCGTCGCACATCAGCCGCACAAGGTCCACGTAGGCCGGCTCGTGGACCAGGGCGAGCTCGTCGGCGGCGGCCTGGCGGAACGCGATCGGCCGCAGCCGGCCGGCGAGCCCCGCCGACCGCAGCCCCTCAAGCACGGCCGCAAGCCGCTGGGGACATTCCGGATGCCCTCGGCCGGGATCGTGGTCGAGAAAGCGGCGGTCGTGGATCAACAGGCATGGCATGGGCGGAATCGGAGTGGGCCGTTGAAAACTCCTGGCTTCTTGGCGAATTGGGGTTGCCTGATTCGAGAACACCTGTTGCGCACCTTCAGAGGCGGAGTTGGCGGGATTCAAACGCAAGCAACCATGGGTACATCATCGCCGGTCGAGCGCTCGGACGGCAAGTCCCCTCGTGCCGGGTTCCACTCGCTCTTACTGAAATGGAGCCCGACCCAGCGGGACGATCGCCAGGGCGGCCCGCTTGCCGGACTCGAGCGTGCCCAACTCCGCCTCGAGCCCGAGTGCCCGGGCGCCGCCGAGCGTGGCAAGTTCCAGAATCTTCGGCTTGGGCACGCTTGGATGGCGCTGGATCGCGCAGCGGACGTCTTCCAGGAGATTCAGGTTCGGAGAGGACGCCCGCGAGTCGGTTCCCAGCGCCACGCTAACGCCCGCGGCAAGCAGCGCCTCGAGGGGGTAGGCCGTGTGCTGGAACCAGGCATGCGTCCGCGGGCAGTAGACGACGGTCATCGTTTCGCGCCGGCTGGCCAGGAATGCGATTTCGTCCCGAGCGAGGTAATTGCCATGCACGACCAGCGCCCGGTCGGCCGCCGCCAGCATTTCCAGGTAGTCCCGCGGACGCCGGCGGCGATCGGCGCGGTCCGCCCACGCGCCGAGGCTTTCAAGAAACGCGCGCAAGGGCCCTCGGCCGGTTTCCAGCAATTGCAGCTCTTCGCGCGACTCGGCCAGGTGCATTGCCACGGGGAAGTGCCGCTCGGCCGAAAGCCGGCACGCACGTTCCACCAGCTCCGCACCAGCGCTATACGGCGCGTGGGGACTCAGGGCCGGGCGCCAGGCGCCGGCTCGTTGTCCTTGGTCGATGTGCCGCGCGGCCAGCCGCAGGGCCTCGGCCGCCCGCTCGGCCGTCGGGCCAATCAGTTCCAGGAACACGGTCGCGTCGATTCGAGCCGCGGCTGAAGAGCGGTCGGCGGCCTGGCGGAAAAGCTGCTCGGGCCAGCCGGGTTGGGCGATCTCGGCGAGCGCGGCAACGCCCGCCGCGCTGCTCTCGGCCAATCCCCGGCGAACCGCCGCGACCGCATCGTAACGGCCCGAACGCCGCGACGCGGTGACGCCGCGAAGCCACTCGACGAACGGGATGCCGGGCCGGCCGATTGGCTGCGAGAAACCGCCCAGTTCGAGGTGCGCGTGGGCGTTGACCAGGCCGGGGAGGATGGCCACGTCGCCCAGGTCGCGCGCGCCGGCGGCCCGCCCGCCCTCTCCGATCGCGGCGATCCGGTCGCCTTCGATCCAGACGACGCCGTCGCGGAGCGGCTCGCCCGCGACTGGAAAAACCCAGCGTGCCTTCAGACCGTGAACAACCATTGCTAATCCGGTCCGGGGCCGGCGTCCCTGATCCTGGCGATCTCTTCGCGTTGGAGCTCTTCGTCCGACTTGGCCACCGGCAGAAGCGAAAACCACGCCAGAAGTCCGATTGCCGCGAAGCTGCACACGAGCACGGAGGGCCACTGGTAGAGGGGCCCGTTCTCGCCCGCAGCGCCGAGGTATCTGGCCAGCGCCGGAAACTGCTGGATCAGCTCCGGGCGCGAGGTGAGCACGCCGAGCGAATTGTGCACGAAGTGAAACAGGACCCCCGGCCAGATGCTGCCGGTTTGCACGGCGAGATAACCGATGACGATTCCCACAGCCGTGGCGATGATCGACTGCTGGAGGATCGCGTGGCTCAGCCCGAAGAAGATCGCGCTGAAGATGATCGCCCGCCACTTGCGTCCGAGGTGGCGAAAACCGGAGAGGATGAACCCGCGGAACGCCAGCTCCTCGCAGATTGCCGGAACCGCGGCGACGATGCCGAGCGCCGCCCAGAGCGGGGCGGCATTGAACAGCTCCTGCATCTGGACGAGCAGCTGGATCATCTCCTCGTTGGGAGGATAGAGCTGCTGCATCACCGCCACCTGGAGCGCGCGGACCGCCGGATGGAGGACCAGCGCCAGCAGCACCGCGGCGGGAATCGTCAGCGGCCGCGGGCCCCGCAGCAGGAGCGTCCGGGCCGGGTTGGTCGTGAGGCTGAAGGTCAAGATCAGCAGCGGCGCGAGGATCACCGCCAACTGGGTGATCAGCGCGAGGACGGCGAAGTCGCGGAACGTCTCCAGCGGCCGGGTCGGCGCGATGTTCATGACGAACCGGAGCATCAGGATCGACACGCCGCAGACCACCGCCGCCGAGGCCGTCGGCGTGGGCCGCCGATCGCGAAACACCTGGCGGAGCCAGAGCCGCAGGTCGAGGCGTTCGCTTTCACGGAACAGGACCGCCTCGGAGTTGAACTGCTCGACGGCCCAGCGAATCGCCAGCGCGCAGCATCCCAGCGTGACGAGGGCCACGACCGGCAGGTAGCGAAGGGCTTCCCAATAGGCTCCTTCGAGCAGCTTCCGCAGGAGCAGGACGATTCCGGTGACGGGAACGAGGCTGTTGCCCAGGTCGAGCTCGGCGTTGGGGGTCATCGGCATGATCACCAGGGGCATCGTGATCAGCAGCAGGGGCATCAGGTAATATTGCCCCTCCTTGGTGCTCTTGGCGAACGCGGCCAGGGCAAGGCAGAGGGCGCCGTAGAGCGCGGCGACCGGCACCAGCGCCAGGCCGAGCCAGAGAATGGCCTGCGGCGGGGGCGACGCGAACTGGGGCATTCTGGAGAGCAGCAGCCAGCCGGTCAATCCCATGCTCACCAGGTTCAGCGCCGCCGTGCCCATGCTGAAGAGCATCACCGTGAGCAGCTTGCCGAGGACGATTTCGCTCCGCTCGGCGGGACTGGAGAGCAGGGTCTCGAGGGTGCCCCGCTCCTTCTCTCCGGCGCAGAGGTCGATCGCCGGGTAGAACGCGCCGGTCATCGCCCAGAGCAGGAGCACGACCGGCAGGGCCTTCGACCAGAGGGCGGCGCCCTTGAACCTGGTCTGGCCGGCGACGTCCGCCGTGCCGACGGCGACCGGCCGGGCGGCGTGGGCCGGAACGCCGGCCGCCTTGAGGTTGATCTCTCCGACGGCCTTGATCCAGCTCTCGATCACCGGATAGAGCCGCCCGAAGGCGATCTGCGACTTCTCGTTCGCCGTGGAGTAGATGATCTCCGGGTGGACCTCGGGGCGCGCGGCCTCCTCGCCGGCCGCGATCGCCCGCCGATACTCGGCGAGCCGGTCGGGCAGTTCCGGGGGGACGACCAGCGCCGCGTCGTAGGCGCCCTGCTCGACCATCGACCGGGCCTGGCGGCGCGGATCGGCGAGCGCCTCGCCCGGCGCGGCGGGCTCCTCGCTGAGCACGGCCACCTCCAAGAGGCGGTTCTGATTCGCTTCGCGGAACAGACGCGCGTCGAATCGCGCGTGTTCGCCCGGATCGAGCAGGGCCGGCAAGTCCTCCCGGCCGACCAGCCCGCCCACACCGGTGACCAGCACGCGGCTCGGCTTCTCCTCCATGAACTGGGCCATCTGGAAGAGGCTCATTCCCAGCAGCGGGTAGAGCAACACCGGAAGCACCGCGATCATGAACATCGTCCGCCGGTCGCGCATCTGATCGCGGAGTTCGCGGGCGAGAATCAGCTTGACGTTGGCCCACCTCATCGATTCTTCCCCGCTGGCAGGGGCCCGCCGGCCGCCAATTCCTGTTCGCGGAGGTACTGCTCTTCGCGGCGGGAAATCAACTGGTAGAACAGCTCCTCGAGGTCCATCTGGCCGTGCTGTCCGCGGAGCTGGTCGAGCGTCCCCTCGGCGAGAATCCGCCCGCGGTGCATGATCGCAATCCGGTCGCAGAGCCGTTCGGCCTCGCGCATGATGTGGGTCGAGAAGACGACGCACTTGCCCTGGTCGCGCAATTCGGCGACGGTCTCGAGCAATGCCCGGGCGACGAGCACGTCGAGCCCGGCGGTGGCCTCGTCGAAGATCACGATCGGCGGATCGTGGACGATCGCCCGGGCGATCGAGACCTTCTGCTTCATGCCGGTCGACATCTTCGCGCCGAGCCGGTCGCGGATGTCGTTCATCTTGAGCCGGGCGAAGAGGCGTTCCATCCGCTCGGCGAGTTCATCGCCGGGCATGCCGTGAAGCCGGCCGAAGTATTCGACCATCTCCCAGGCGGTCATCCGGTCGTAGACGGCGGTGTTGGCCGACATGAAGCCGATCTGGCGGCGGACCATCGAGGGCTGGGCGACGACATCGTAGCCGTTCAGAGTGGCCGTGCCGGCGGTCGGCTGGAGCACGGTGCTGAGAATCCGCAGCGTGGTGGTCTTCCCGGCGCCGTTGGGGCCGAGCAGGCCGTAAATCTGGCCGGGACGGGCGTCGAGGTCGATCGCGTCGATGGCGACGAATTTGCCTCGCTGGAGGTCCTGATAGTGCTTCGTCAGTCCACGCGCGTGAATCATCGTCATCCCCGCCCGCAGGGCGCCAACGCGCCGACAGGTCTTTACGCACTACGTTGCGGATACTCCCCGCGGACGGCAACACCCATTCAAAGCCGTTATCGTAGCCTACCTTACGTTTCCTCAACAGTCCTCCGGCGGCAGATTGTAGAAGACGTCGCGCCGGCGCGGCTGGTAGCCGGCCGAGGTGATTGCGCGGCGGATTTCCTCCTCGCTGGCGCGGAATCGCGTGCCGGCGGCAGCCACGACGTTTTCCTCGATCATCAGGCTGCCCATGTCGTTGGCGCCGAACCGCAGCGCCATCTGCCCGATCGCCATTCCCTGCGTAACCCAGCTCGCCTGCAAATTCGGGAAATTGTCGAGATAGAGCCGCGCCACGGCGAGCATTTTCAGGTATTCCCAAGGGCCGGCCTTGGGACGGCCCGCCAGGGGCGTATTGCCCGGCTGGAACGTCCAGCAGATGAAGGCGGTGAAGCCGCCCGTCTCGTCCTGGAGCCGGCGGAGGCGCTCGAGGTGCTCGATCCGTTCGGCGAGCGTCTCGACATGCCCGAACATCATCGTGGCCGAACCGCGGCCGCCGAGACGGTGCCAGCAGCGGCAGACCTCGAGCCATTGGTCGGCCGAGACCTTGGCGGGGCTGAGCAGCTTGCGGACGCGGTCGGCGAGAATCTCCGCGCCGCCGCCGGGCAAGCTGCCCAGCCCGGCCGCGCGCAGCCGCTCGAGGACCCGCGCCACCGGCAGATTCGAGACCCGGGCGATGTGATGGATCTCGGTCGGGCTGAAACCGTGGACGTTGACGGTGGGAAACCGGCGGCGGATGTCGCCGACGAGCTGTTCGTACCAGCCGATGGCAAGCTCGGGGTGCATCCCGCCCTGGAGCAGGATCTGATCGCCGCCCAGCGCGATCGTCTCCTCGATCTTCCGATACAGCTCCTCGCGGCCGAGGAGATAGCCGGCCGGGTCGCCCGGCTTGCGGTGGAACGCGCAGAAACGGCACCCGCTCACGCAGATGTTCGTGTAGTTGATGTTGCGATCGATGTTGTAGGTGCGGATCGGCTCGGGGTGTTTCTTGCGGGCCACCGCGTCGGCCGCGCGGCCAAGCGCGGCCAGGTCAGGCGACGCGAGCAGGCGGAGGCCGTCGGCGGCGCTGAGCCGCTCCCCCGCGAGGGCTTGGGTCAAGAGGCTTTCAATCGGCGAATTCAAGTCGCGAATCCTCCGGCGCCAGACCGTGGCCGATGGCAAGGTCGGCAAATCGTTCGAGCCCTTGGCGCTGCCGCGGGCCGAGATGGAACACCAGCGCGTCGCGGAGATACTCGAGGCATTCGGCCTCCGCCAGGCCGAGTTCGGCCGACGACCGCCGGGCGATCTGCCCCAGCCTGGTCAGCCCGCGATCGCGCGCGCTGCCCAGCGGCGAGCCGAGACCGGCGATCTCCGCGGCCGGCCAGGCCGTCCACATGGCGAACACGAAGGGCAAACCCGTCCACGCGCGCCACTCGTCGCCCAGGTCCCAGACGAACTCGTACGGCCCGCCCAGCGGCAGCATGGCGCGATCGCCGATCACGACGACGGCGTCGGCCGGCGAATTCTCGGCCAGCGACCCGAGCCCGAGGGGTTGCAGCGACGGCTCGATGCCGAACCGCTCCTTGAGCAGAATTCGGGCCAGCGCCGCGCTGGTTCGCGAGCCTTCATCCAGCGCCAGCGTGGCGATCTCCTGGGGGGCGACGCGGCCAACCATCTTCACGCTCCGCACCGGGCCGTCGCAGGAGACGCAGACATTCGACACGACCCGCACCCCCGGCAGGCGGAGCGTCTCGATCGAGGGGATCAGGGCCACGTCGAACCGCCCGCCGGCCAGCCCGTCGGCCAGGCGGCTGGGAAAATCCACAGTGATCTGGGCCTCCGGCAGCATCTCCGGCAGGCATTCAATCAGGGGCTTCGAGTTCAAGTAGCGAACGGCTCCGATTCTCAGCTTGTCGCCCACGATTGCCACACCATTGCCTTGGACTGCCAGATCGGTCGGCCGAGCCGGAGACCGGCGGCCGCGGACAAACCCCTGATTATAACGGACAACACGCCGCCCGCGCCAGGGGCGGCCGGCGCGGCACTGGCTGGATTCTGTTTGCCGGCAGGACGGCATCCATTCCGTTTCGGGCAAGGTTCACGGTTCAATTCGCCATGCATGGGCAAGACGGGGCGGTTGATCGAGAGCACCGAACCGGCAGAACCGGGGTCTTGAACCCTGGCTTTTGAACCTTGCCCCGTTTTGCGCCGGATGGCGAGCGCAACTGGCGATCCAGCGGCAGTTTACGGAGACGAGACCGGCGCCGGGCGATTTCGCTTGGGCGGTGGCCGCCTTCGCGCCGCTCCGCAAGCTAGGCTTTCTTTGGGACGCCCAGGAAAGAGAGCCAACCGCTGAGACCTGAGGACACCAATGGCTGCATTTGCCGATCAGAACCTCTTGGCGCGGCTTGCCCGCGGCGGCGCCGACGGCGATGATCCCTTCCAGGGATTGCTGGCATCGGAGCCGGACCACGACGAACCGATCGAGGCCAAGGCCAGGCCGCTCGATCCGCTGCCGCCGCACGTCGACCGTCTGGACGTCTCGGCGCGGGGCGCGGAGCCCGTCGGGACGGCCGCGCCCGCCGACGGTTTCCTGCCGATCGAGCCGCGGTCGTTCCGGCACGCCCAGCTCACGGATTCAGCCGTCGAATCCCTGATTCTGAAATACCTGCTCGCCCGGGGCGACGCCTCGGGCCGCGACATCGCCGAGCAGATCCGGCTGCCGTTCGTGCTGGTCGACGCGCTCTTGCGGCAGTTGAAGATCGATCAGTTGGTGGTCCACCGGGGCGCGGCGCCGATGAACGACTACCAGTACCAGCTCAGCGAGCTGGGGCGCGAGCGCGGGCGCCGCTACTTCGAGCAGTGCAGCTACTTCGGTTCGGCGCCGGTGGCGCTTGCCGACTACCTTGCCGGAGTCCAGGCCCAGTCGCTGGCCGGCCAGCACCCGACCGCCGAGGCGCTGCACGCGGCCTTCGCCGATCTCCTCTTGAACAAGCGGATGCTCGACCGGCTGGGGCCGGCGATCAGTTCGGGCAGGGGGCTGTTCCTCTTCGGCCCGCCGGGCAACGGCAAGACGAGCATCGCCGAGCGGGTGACCGCGGCCTTCGGCGAGCACATCTGGATCCCCCGCACGATCGGGATCGACGGCGAGATCATCCGGCTCTACGACCCGGTCAACCACGCCGAAGCGCCGCTGGCCGAGAGCGGCGGATATCTGGACGACCGCAAGCTCGACAAGCGCTGGGTGCGGATTCGCCGGCCGACGATCATCGCCGGCGGCGAGCTGACGATGTCGGCCCTGGAGGTGACGGTCAACACGTCGACGGGGATCAGCGAGGCTCCGCTGCAAATGAAGAGCAACTGCGGGACGCTGGTGATCGACGACTTCGGCCGCCAGCGGATGCCGGTCGACGAGCTGCTGAACCGGTGGATCGTGCCGCTGGAAAAGCGGTTCGATTTCCTCAGCCTGCCGAACGGCAAGAAGATCAGCGTGCCCTTCGATCAGTTGATCATCTTCTCGACGAACCTCGAGCCCCGCGACCTGGTCGACGAGGCGTTTCTGCGTCGCATCCCCTACAAGATCGAGGCGATCGATCCGAGCGAGGACGAATTCCGCCAGTTGTTCCGCATCCTCGCGCCGAAGATCGGCCTGGAGCACAGCGAGGAGGCGGTGGACTACCTGATCGAGAGCCACTACAGGGCCGAGGACCGGCCTTTCCGCTTCTGCCACCCGCGCGACCTGCTGTTGCAGGTCGCCAACTACTGCGCGTACCACAACACCCCGCTGGCGGTCACGTCGGAGCTGCTCGACCTGGCCTGCGAGAATTATTTCTCGGTGATCTAGCGGGCGGCGGCGCGGCGGGCGTGGAAGAGTCCGGACTGGAAGGGGAAGCGGCGGACGCCTCCGCTCCTCGCGACGGTCCCGCTCGGCGCCGGTCGCCGGCGTCCGTCAAGAAACTGTCCGCCGCGGGGGAAAACCCCCGCGGCGGGTCGTTTCCTGCCAGCGATCGATATGACCAGGAACCCCGGGAACCGGGGCGATCACACGAGCTCTTTTTTCGATCCGATCAAGGTGCGAAGCCGCTCCGCCAGCAAGGCGGCGTCAAACGGCTTCTTGAACGTTTCGTTGATGCTGGAACGATCGAAGCTCGTCGAGCTCCCATCGTCGGGCAACAACGCGATCAGGATGACTTCGGCGAACTCGGCGTTGCGGCGCAGGTTCTGGCAGATTTGCAGCGCCTCGGTTCGCCCGATGGAAAAATCGACGATCATGCAGTCCGGGTGGAAACTTTCCGCCTGGATTCCTGCGTCAAAGCCGCTCGAAGCAACGGCGACCTTGAAAGAACGTTCCAGAGGCAGCTCGCGCTTCAGGTTCTCGATGAGCACCTGATCCTGGGCGACGATGAGCACCTTGGCCATCGCTTCGTCTTCGAGATCCCCGAGGGGCATCCCGTGTTCCTTGAGGAACTTGATCAGATACTCTCGCGGGATCCGACGGTCTTGGGAACCGGGAATCCGGTAACCTTTCAGCCGTCCCGAGTCGAACCACTTGCTCACGGTGCGCGGGGCCACCTTACAGATCTTGGCGACCTGACCTGTAGTGAAGACCTTCATTGCAGGCTCTCCGATATCTCACTCGCTAAGTTTCGTTCGTGCCTCGCTACCCGGGTGCGGCCCGGACGAGACTTCAAGCCCCATGCTCGTGGATCTGCGGCCGTTGGTCGTTCCTTCCGTTCGGCTCCTAGCCGATCGACCATCCACAAACACTGGGTCGGGGCCTAACGCTACTCGCTTCTTGCCTTGGCTGTGGTTCAGCTCCCTCTGATCCGCGCCATACTCCCTTCATCGGCAACCCTGGCATCCGGAAGTCAGTGAAAATTCGTAAAATAGGGAAGGCGTATTCCAACCAACCCATCGCGAACCACCGGCTCGGTACGCAGTGCGGCCACAGCCAGTCCAAGAAGCTGGAGAAACCTGGAGAAGAGGTTGCCACCGCGGGTTAGTGGCAACTAACCTCGGCAGGCAAAGACTTGCACACACGGTCCCCCCCCTTTCTGAGCACATCCTCGTCTCCCCAAGGCACGGAACACCTGGAGAGAAGCGAGGCCATCCGATGATTAGTTTCGAGTGAATTCACGTGCCGACTTTAGAACTTTCTCCGTTCGTGCGGGTTCTGGCGGTCGTGCCACAGCGACGAAGACTGCCACAAAATCCGGCCGGATCGCTTCCCTGACGAGAAGCGGATCGGGAGACTGCGACTTCTGCCCAGTCCGCACAATCCAGCGAAAATGCGCGCGGTCCGGATGCTTAGCCGACGTGGGTAGACTGAAGCAAGGAGGCCGGGGCTGACGATCGGCAGCGCCTGGAAAGAATGGCCGTTTGCGCGATTCGCAAGACGGGGCAAAAGGGGAGCCGCCAAGGCCACGCTGGCAACCTGAACACTCCCATCGGCGCGTGTTTCTCAGACTACCGCGTCTTACAGGAAGGCCAACTCCGGCTGTTTTCTCCAGGTCTGGGCCGGACGGCGAGGCAGCGGTTCAGGCGGCCTGGGTTTCGCTGTCGGAGTCGTCACTCTCGTCGGATTTGGCCAGATCGCGCGGCGGCAAGTGGATCTGGCCGTCTTCGCTGACATCTTCGAACCGGACGGAGACCGGTTTTGACACACCCGACTCCTGCATCGTCACCCCGTAGATCGTGTCGGCGCAGGTCATCGTCTTCTTCGAGTGGGTGACGATGATGAACTGCGTCATCGAGAGAAAATCGCGAAGGACCTTGGTGAATCGGCCGATGTTCGCCTCGTCGAGGGCCGCATCGACCTCGTCGAGGATGCAGAACGGGCTCGGCCGGCTGCGAAACAGGGCCAGCAGCAGGGCCACGCAGGTCATCGTCTTTTCGCCGCCGCTGAGCAGGGAGATGTTGCGCGGCTCCTTGCCCGGCGGACGAGCGATGATGTCGATGCCGCTTTCGAGGATGTCTTGATCTTCCTCCAGGACGATGTCGGCCTGGCCTCCGCCGAACAGGTCGCGGAAGAGCGTGCGGAAATGCCCGCGGACCGTCTCGAGAGTCTCGGCGAACAGCCGCCGGCTGTCCGCGTTGATCTTCTCGATGATCCGCTGCAGGGAATTCTTCGCGCTGGTCAGGTCGTTCAGTTGTCCGGAGAGGGTCTCGAACCGGGATTCGAGCTGGTCGAGTTCTTCGAGGGCCTCCAGGTTGACGTTGCCGAGGTTGTTGATCTTCCGCCGCAGCTCCTCGATTTCCTGTTGGACGCGTTCCCGCTGCTGGAGCTCTTCGCCGGCCGGCTGGCGTTCAAGTTCGGCCAGTTCGATGCCATAGTCTTCGCGGAGGCGCGCGGCCAGCGCGCTGCGTTGGAGCCGGACTTCGTTGGCGCCAAGCTCTTCGGCGTGGATTCTCTCTTCGAGTTTGTGGACCCGGTTTCGGCTCCGTTGCGCCAGCGCCCTCAGGGAGGCCCGCTGCTGCTCGATTTCCTGCCGCTGCCTGACCAGGCCCGCCGCCTGGCGGCTGAACTCCTCCTTGCGGAGGTAGAGTTCGGCCACGTCGGATTCGGCGCGGAGCGTGTTCCTCTGCGACTCGGCCAGGCGGCCGAGGCACTGCTGCAATTGCCGCTGGTTGTCTTCAACCGCCCGCTGGCGTTCGCGTTGGCTATCCTCGAGCTGCTGCCGGCTCAAGCGCAGGCTCCGCAAATGCTCTTCGCTCTTGGCCAGGCCGACCTTCACCTCGGTGATTTCGCGTGTGCGAATCTGCCGATCCGCCTCGAGCCGCTCGATCTGTTCGCCGAAGCCGCGGATGCCCGATTCGGCGGCGGCGACCTCGTTTTCGACGACCGCCTGTCGGCTGCGGGCGGCGGCGAGGGCCTGCTCGGCCTGATCGCAGCCGCGGATGACCGTCTCCAGTTCGGCCTCGGTCTCGGCAGCTTGCCGCTCGAGTTGGCGCTGGCGTTCCTCGACGGCGGTGATCTGGTGGCGCTGCTCGACGACCGCCAGGTCGGCCGCGTGTTTGTTTTCGGCGATTCCGGCGAGCTGCCCGCGCTGCGCATCGATCTGCGACTGGAGTCCGGCGGACTCGGCCTCGGCCTGTCCGATCTGGGCGTCGAGTTCGGCCACCTGCGCGTTCAGCGCGCGGAGTTCGCTCCGCCGGGTGATCTGTCCCGCGGCCCCCTGGCGGGGCCCGACGACCAACGTCCCGTCGGGCGTGAGCAGTTCGCCGCGGAGCGTGACAAATCCACATCCCGGCCCGACGCTCTGCGCAAGGGCCACCGCGTCGGGCAGTTTCTCGACAATCCAGGTATGCCCGAGCAGCCGCCGCGCCAGCGGGACAAACTCCGCCGCCGTCTGCACGAATCGGTCCGCGCGGCCGAGCACGCCGGCTCTGCCTTCCAGGTCGATTGTTTCGGGCGGGTTGGCCGGCGCGGGATCGTCGAGCCAGAGGAAGCCCACCCGGCCGGAGAACTGGGCGGCGTCCGACTGGAGGAAATCGATCAGCTCGCGTCCGCCGGCAACGGCAACATGTTGCGCCTTTTCGTTGAGAACGGCCTCAACCAGGTGGGCGGCTTCGACGCTGACCTCAAACAGATCGGCGACCAGCCCGCGAACGCGGGAAAACGGGCCCGACGGGGCGCTCCGCGCCCGTTCGAGGACTTCCTTCACCCCGGGGCTGAGCCCTTCGTGGCGGCGGACGAGCTCGTCGAGCACGGAAGCCCGCTCGGAAATCGCGCTGCGTCGCTGCTGGAGGCGGACGAGTTGCTCGCGGCTGATCTCGTAGGCCGCGCGGAGCCGGGCGACGCGGGCCTCGGCGGCGGCGGCCTGCCGCTGCCAGTCCTCGGCCGCCATCTCCAGTTCCGCGCGCCGCGCCAACAGCGTCTGGAGCTCGGTGCCGAGCCTGCCCCGCGCGTCCGCCAGCTCGGCCAGCCGCCCATCGCACCGCCGCCGCGACTCGGCCGCGGCGGCGACCCGGCTTTCCAGCCCGCTGATCTCGTTGCCCAGGGCGGCCGCCGCGCGGATCTTTTCCATCAGCAGCCCGCGGCACTGCTGCGACTGGCCGCGGACCTCGTCGAGCCGCGCGTCGAGCTCGGTCAGCCTGCATTCGCTCTCGGCGAATTGCCGGGCGACCGTGCGGTGCCGCTCTTCGGCCTCATCCACCTGGCGGCTCGTTTCGGCGAGCTGTTGCCTGAGATCGCCGGCGCGGACGCTCATCGCGGCCAATTGCCGGCGATGCGCGGCGACTTCCTCCTCCAGGTCGCGGGCTCGCTGGCGCTGGTGGTCGATGGCCGACTCCTGGGCGACGATCCGCTCGCGGTTGTCGCTCGTCCGCGCTTCGGCCCGGCGGATTTCGTCGTGGATCGCGGCGGCCCGGCTTTCCGCCTCGACGAGTTGCGCCTCGGCCCCCTCGGCCTCGGCGGCGGCCGCGCCGCGCTGGTCCGCCAGGGCGGCAATCTGCGACTCGTAGACGGCGAGCTTCTCAGCCAATTGCCGCCAATCGACCAGGCCGACCTGGGTCCGCAGTTCCTGCAGGCGGGTGGTGTGTTCGCGGTAGCGGCGGGCCTTGCTGGCCTGCGCTCGGACGCTCCGCAGGCGGTTGTCGACCTCGTCGACGATGTCGGACAACCGCAGGAGGTTCTGCTCGACCCGCTCGAGGCGGCGGAGGGCTTCGAGCTTCTTGACCTTGAATCGGCTGATCCCGGCCGCTTCCTCGAAAATCACCCGCCGCTCCCGCGCCGAGGACTGGAGGAGGATATCGACCTTGCCCTGCTCGATGATGCTGTAGGCCTGCGTTCCCATTCCCGTGCCGGAGAGCAGGTCGCGAATATCGCGGAGACGGCAGGGCTGCCGATTGATCAGGTACTCCCCCTCGCCGCTACGATAGATCCGCCGCGTGATGTGGACTTCGTCGCTGTCGATCGCCAGCCGGCGGGTGGCGTTGTCGAACGTGACGGTGATCTCCGCCGAGTTCATCGGCCGCCGGGCGCCGGAGCCGTTGAAGATCACATCGGCCATTTCCTTGCCGCGAAGGCTCTTGACGCTCTGCTCGCCGAGCACCCACTTGACCGCATCGACGATGTTCGACTTGCCCGATCCGTTCGGCCCGACGACCGCGGAAATCCCGCTGGGAAATTCAAACCGGGTCTTCCCGGCGAAACTCTTGAATCCAATCAGCTCGAGGGCTTTGAGCATCGTACACGAGTTTGAGCAGGAATTGAGAGACGACCTTGCCGATCGCCCGGAGCGAGCCGGCAAGGCTCATAATCCGATGTTCCAGGCTCCGATCCCGAAACACCGCGCTCCAATCGGGCCCTTGGAGCCATCTTTAGCTCGTGGCGATTGGAGAATCGCGCCACGAACCTTGCCGGACATCGGCCGGCAACGGACCCGGCTGGCCGTCCGCCACACCTTCATGTCAGCTTCGATCGCGACCCCTCATTTTATCAAACAAGGACCACGAACGCTTGGGTTCCTCGGCGGAATCGGCGGAAACCGCCCCCTCCGCCTCGCCGGCAGGCGCTTCGGCAGGCTCCGCAGACGCGTCTTCGTCTCCCCCAAGCGAGCTGGAGAACAGGTCAGGTATCGGGCTGGTGGCTCGGCCGGGGGCCTCGTCCGTGTCGCCGTCGGATTTGACGATTCGCTCGTAAGTCCTGCCCGCTGTAGGCAATGCGTCGACCTCAAGCCGGCTGGCCAGCCCGCCGGCGAGCCTGGCCTCCTGCAACGCCTGGACGACGTCCGGATAGGTGCCGCCAAGCTCGACGATCGCGCGGATCACCTCTTCAACGCGAGGCGTGGTCAACCGTCGCTGATCGGGTTCGCCGACGACATACTTGGCGACGGCGATCTCGCCGGAGGGGAGGCTGTTGATCAGGATCCGGTTGCCCGCCTCGACGCTCAGCGATCCCTGGAAGCTCTGGTCCTCGCCGAAGAGGACAATTTCGGGTTTCTTGGTGCGGGCGATGTGGATCATCGGGGGCCCGGAGGTGGGCAAGACGTGGAAGCTGAACTGTCCGCCGAGCAGCTCCCCTCGGACGAGCGGATCGGGCGAGCGGCGCGCGGTCAGCGAGCGGAATGCTCCGTAGCGCGTCTCCGCGCTAGGGACATTGAGCAGTTGGCGGAGCTGTTCCTTGGAATCGTAGTCTTCCATCGCGCTGAGCGCGGCAAGGGCGAAGACGCGAAACGCCGGCTCGCGCTCGGCCGCCTCGGCGAGGAATTCGGCCACGCCGGTTTCATCGAGGTAGGCGAGCGTCTCGGCCGCGTAGAAACGGACTTCGGGATCGCTCGAGGCGAGCCCCCGTTTGAGGACTTCGATGCCCTGGCTGCCGATGGCCTCCAATTGGATCGCCGCGCGGGAGGAGGTGATCGGATCGAGGAGCTGTTTTTCGAGGAGAGCCAGGCGCCGGGCGCGCTCCAATTCCGATTCCCGCAAGGGGATCGCGCGAACCACGCGGATGTATCGCTCGATGTTGTCGTGATAGCGGGAATGGATTTTCAACTCGATCATTTCGTCCGTCTTGGCCGTGGCCACCCCGACCTTGTTGCCATGGTCGAACGTGTGGAACCGGCGGTTGACGACCTCCTGGATGCGCGCGCTGTTGCGGACCGACTGGTGTTCCGGCTTGAGCACCAGCAGGAGCGGCCGGGATTGATGGGAATTGCCTCCTCCAAGAATTCGCCCACGGCACTGGAGAATCCGGTCGCCGCTCGCCGCGGCGCCGGGATCGACCATGATCGGGCCCTTTGCCGAAGCGAGGGCGTGGCCGCGATGGATGCGGCTGTCGGGCATCACGGCGAGCTGATTGAGCTCCGTCGTCCAGAGGATCCCGCCCCGCAGGCTGGTCGTCTCGCTGTTTGACGGGACGCGGACCTCGACGTCGAACACGTCCCCTTTCTGGATTCCCGGACGGAGCAGGGCGCGGACCAGAACCAGGGCGGTGTCCGAGGAGGCGAGCAAGGCATTCGGCTTGTCGACGCCTCGCCGCTGCATTTCCCGCATCATCAGGTTGCGGTGCGGCGACGGCTGGGGATCGCTGCCGGTGCCGCGGAGGCCGCTGACGAACCCCACCGACTCGACGACGATCGGATGGAGCCCATAGGGTACCGCAAGATCCCCCACAAGACGCGTCCCCGAGATCGGAGCTTCCTCCGCGTCGGAGTCCTTCGAGCGAACGGACAACGGGTTCCAGACCGAACAGCCCGCTAGCAGGAGCGAAACACCAAGCCCTAATGCCCAAACGGTTCTCATCGCTTACCAGGCTCCAACCCAGATGCTCACCGGCGACGCGGTTGGTCGCTCGGGGCGAAACGGCAGAGGAAGGGGAGCCACCGGAACGCCGCGCGAGCGCAGACCGACCACCGGACCGGGAAAATGTCGCGGGCGGGACAATACGGATTTGCAGAGCCTGGGTCAAGGCGAGATCACCCGCACCCGGCGGTCGCCGCGGCGGATAACCGCCTGCCCGGTTGAGGCTTGGGACGATCCGGAACCGACGGCAAAAAACGCGGCCGAAGGACTACGGAGGGTCATACCCCCCCTGGCGCCAGGGGTGGCAGCGGAGGATCCGCCGAATGCCCTTCGCAGAACCCCGGATCACCCCGTACTTCCGCAGCGCTTCGGCGAAATATTGGCTGCACGTCGGCTCGTAGCGGCAGTGCGGACCGATCCACGGGCTGATCAGAAGCTGATAAGCGCGGACCAAGAGAATCAACAGACTGCGAACAAGCAGGCCCGGCAACCGCAGGACGCCTCGCGTGGCACTCGTCTCCGTTGGCCGATGGGATAAGGTCTCTGCGCTGCCCGGCTGAATCCCGTCTTGAATTCCCGCTCGGCTGAATCCAGGCGATCTCTTGACCCGTTTGGGGGGCCTGGAATTCTTCGCGCGTGTCTCTGTTTGCGCGGCACGGTCGATTCGCCTGGCAGCACGGCCGGCGACCGCGCAGAGCGACGCCACGATCTCGCCAAACCGCGGGGGAGGCGTGATCTTGGGGATCACGATCAGGTCCACGCCTTCGGGCAGCCTGGCGCGATGGAGCCGGAAGGCTTCGCGAAGCAGGCGTTTCCAGCGGTTGCGAACAACCGCCCCGCCCAGCTTCCGGGAGACGGACAGGCCCAGGCGCTGGCGCGTGAGGCCATTTTTGCGGGCGTAGATCAAGAGGACTTGATCGGAAGCTCGGGCGCGCTGCCGGTAGACCCGCCTGAAATCAGACGCCGTGCGGAGGCGGTCAGAGGACCGGAATCGCAAGTCTCCCCGGGGATTCACCATTGCAGCTTCGCTCGAGGATTCTCCATTTCCTGGCCAATCCGCTCCAAGACTCTCCGTGCTTCGTCGTCGAACGTTTTCGGCAAGAGGATTTGGATTTCGGCGATCAGGTCGCCGGTGGAACCGTCGCTCGAAGGCACTCCATGGGATTTAACGCGGAGCTTGGCGCCGCCCGAAGTGCCTGGCGGCACCTTGACGGAGACGATCCCCTTGGGCGTGGGCACCTCGACCTTGGCGCCGAGGGCAGCCTCGGCCAAGGTAACCGGCACGGTCACGTGGAGTTGCTTTCCTCTCCGCGAGAAACAGGGGTGGGGCGCCACATGGACCGTCAACAGCAGATCGCCATCGGTCCCGCCGGGCGGCCCCGGTTCGCCTTTTCCCCGCAAGCGAATCTTCTTCCCCTCGTCGATTCCCGGCGGGATCTTGAGCGAGAGGGTCTCCGGGGGACCCGACGGGCGCGACAGGGTCAGTTGCACCTCTCCGCCTTGAATTGCCGTCGCGAAGGGGACGGTGATCTCGTGGCTCCGATCGGATCCGCGGCGGCGCGCGCCAGCGGAGCGTTTCTGCCCGCGGGCGGCTCCCTGGGCGAACTGTCCAAACAGGTCCTCGATCCCGGTCCCGCCAGCGCCGAAGCGATCGCCGAAGAACTGGCTGAAATCGATGTCGTCGAACGTGAACCCCCCCGGCCCGGCAGCCGGTCTCGCCCCCCAAGGGCCTCCCGGCTGGGGCCCGCTTCCCATCGTCTCAAAAGAGCTGCCATAGCGATCGTACATCTCGCGTTTCTGCGAATCGCTGAGCACGTCGAACGCTGCCTGCACGTCCTGAAATTTCTTCTTCGCCGACTTGTCGTCCGGGTTCAGATCCGGGTGGTATTTCCGCGCCAGCTCGCGGTATGCCTTGTGGATTTCCTCCTGCGAGGCATTGCGGCGGATGCCCAGTGTCTTGTAATAGTCCTTGGCCATGGAACGCTGGTCAGCCCGATCAAGCGGCAAGTGGTTGGTCGTTCACGGCGGCTGCCCCGGTGATCGCGGCGACGGTCGCTGCCGGACGGCTAAGGCGGGCCCGGTTGCCGCGCGCAACGGCAGCTCCCCTTGTGCCCGCCCATCTCTGACCATTCTAGGACCCCTCCCCCGGAACCATCAAGAGACCCGGCGCGCCGGGATGGCCGCGGCGGAAAAATGCTAGATTTGAGCAAGGTCCGGAAGCCGAGGTTCAAGGTTCAAGTTGCCGCGACCGGCGTTCCCGATCAACCGCCTGAAGCCGACGATCTCATGCAAGTCCGTTCGATCCGCCGGCCGCCCGCCCGCCGGGCGCTCGCCGCCGCCATCCTGTTGGCCGCTGCCGCGCTAATCCAACCGTTCCGCACGGCCGCCGCGGCGGAAGGGAAGCTCCGCCTGACGGTTGTTGACAAGCAGAGCGGCAGGCCGATCGCTTGCCGCATGCACCTCCGCGTGGGGCGCGAGGACGGCCGGATCCGCAAGGTGCCGTCGGCGCCTTTCTGGCACGACCATTTCGTGTTTCCCGGCCAGATTGAGCTGAAGCTGCCGCTCGGCGAGTACTTTTTCACGCTCGAGCACGGGCCGGAATACGTCCAGGCCACCGGCCGCTTCACGCTGGAGCGCAACGCCGACGATGCCAAGACGGTCGAATTGGTCCGAGGCATCGACATGGCCGCGAGCGGCTGGTATGCGGGCGACCTGGAGGTCCGCCGCCCTCTGGAGGAGATCGGCCTGTTGATCCGGTCGGAAGGCATTCGCCTGGCCGAGGTCGTCGCTGCGGATGCGAAACCGCCCGGCCGGGGGGACAAGCTGGTGGAACCGCCCGCTTGCGAGGCCCCCGAGGGATACACCTGGGAGGTCTCGACCGGCAGACTCGAACACCCTGGCGGCAGTCTGACGGTTTACGGGCTGAAGCGGCCGCTCCAGCTGGCATCCGCTGGCGGCGAATACCCCGCGATCTCCTCGCTGGCCGCCGCCGTCCGCAAGACGCATCCCGGCGCTTGGATCGACCTGGCGCACCCGGCCTCGTGGGACCTGCCGCTGCTGGTCGCCCATGGCGCGGTCGATTCGGTTCGCGTGGTGCACGGCCAGTTCTGCCGCGACGAAGTGATCGATCGCCAGACAGGTCTGCGGGAGCGCGACAAGGCCCGCTACCCGGGCGCCGACGGCCTCGCCCGCTGGTCCCAGCAGATCTACTTCCACCTGTTGAACTGCGGCCTGCGGATTCCACCGACGGCGGCGAGCCTGTCGGGCGAGGTGCCGAATCCGGTCGGCTACAACCGGACGTACGTCCATCTGGAGGGGCCGTTTTCCGCCGGCGAATGGTGGCAGGGCCTCCGCGCCGGGCAGGTCACCGTCGGCAACGGGCCGCTCCTGCTGCCGCTCGTCGAGGGCAAGCCGCCGGGCTGCGTCTTCCACGCGCCGGCCGGCGCGGCGGTCGAACTCCAGCCGCTCCTCTCGATCTCCTACCGGAGCCACGAACCCCTCCGGTATCTTGAATTGATCCGCAACGGAGAGGTGGAATATTCGCTGAGCCTCGACGACTACGTCGAGCGAAAGGGGAACCTCTTGCCGCTGAAATTCGAGCAGAGCGGCTGGTTTCTGATCCGGGCGGTCAGCGAGATCTCCCACACGTACCGGTTTTCAATCACCGGGCCGTATTACGTTCAGATCGGCTCCGAACCGCATGTCAGCCGCCGCTCGGCCGAGTTCTTTCTGGACTGGGTCTACGAGCGGGCGCGGATGATCCGCCTGGACGACCCGGAGGAGCGTCGCCAGGTGATCGACGCCCATCGCCAGGCGCGCGATTTCTGGCAGGCCGCGGTCGCGAGGGCCGCCGCGCCGTAGCGCGATTCTCCAAATCCGCCGCGACCGTTATACTGAGCGGTTTGCCGCCCGCGTTGTTCCCCCGAGCACTGCCGCGACCCCCATGTCCGATCCCCCCGCCTGGCGCAGCCTGTATCCGTTCGAGTCGCACTATGCCGAGATTGCCGGCCGCCGCTATCACTATCTCGACGAGGGGCGTGGCCAGCCGCTCCTGATGGTCCACGGCAATCCGACCTGGTCGTTCTATTGGCGCAACCTGGTGACGGCCTTTCGCGACCGCTACCGGGTGATCGTGCCCGACCACATCGGCTGCGGCCTCTCGGAGAAGCCGCGACCGGGCGAATACGATTTCCGCCTCGCCCGCCGCATCGACGACCTGGCGGCGCTGGTCGAGGGGCTCGACCTTCGCGGCGCCGCGCTGCTGGCGCACGATTGGGGCGGGGCGATCGGGATGGGCGCGGCAGCGCGGATGCCGGACCGGTTCGCGCGGTTCGTGTTGTTCAACACGGCGGCCTTCCCCGGCGGGCGCTGCCCGCTGCGGATTCGCGTTTGCCGCGTGCCGCTGTTGGGCCGCTGGGCGGTTCAGGGGCTGAACCTCTTCGCCCGCGCCGCCTTGCGGATGGCCGTGCATCGCCGCGGCAGGATCACGCGCGAGGTCCGCGCCGGGCTGCTGGCGCCCTACGATTCGTGGAACAACCGCGCCGCGATCCACCGCTTTGTGATGGACATACCGCTGCGCCCGTCGCACCCGACCGCCGCGGTCCTCAAGGGGATCGAGGGGGGCCTGGCACGATTTCGCGCGCATCCGGTCTGCTTGATCTGGGGCATGCGGGACTGGTGCTTCACGCCCGCATTCCTCGACCGGTTCTTGGAGTTCTTTCCCCGCGCCGCGGTCCACCGGCTGGCCGATGCCGGCCATTACGTCGTCGAGGACGCCCACGAAGAGATCATCCCGATCCTCGAAGATTTTTTCCGCGCGGGGGACGGCGCCGATGGTTGAACAATTCCGCGTGCGCATCCGCGAGGATTCCCTCTGCTTCTCCGCCGCCCATTTCATCACCTACGGTGGCGGCGTCTGCGAGCCGTTGCACGGGCACGATTTCGCCGTCGCAGCGGAAGTTGCGGGGCCGCTGGATAAAGACCACTATGTGGTCGACTTCGTGGCCTTGAAGAAGATCCTCGCCGAGCTCGTCGGCGAACTGGACCACCGCGTGTTGCTGCCGACGCGGCACGAACAGCTCCGGCTGGAACTCCGCGCTGCCGAGGTCGAGGCGGTGTTTCCGGGGCGCCGTTGGGTCTTCCCGCGCGCCGAGTGCGCTCTGCTTCCCCTGGCCAACACGACGGCGGAACTGTTGGCGCGGCACCTCGCCGAAGGTCTTCGCAATCGGCTGGTCGCCTTGCGGGGCGAGGGAGAATTGGAGGTGGCGGTGGAGGTCGCCGAGTCGCCCGGCTGTTCGGCGGTCTGCCGGCTTATAGCGGCCGGGCGATTCCCGACGGCGCCCGGCGGACGGGGGAAAATTCGAGGGGGCGCTTGATCCGGTCCGACTGGGCCACTACTTTCAGGTCTGTCTGGCTGCCGCTGCGGGGTCCCGGTAGTCACGGCAGAGCCCGCGGACCCCGTGGACCGCTGCGACGGGCGATTGTCTGCGCGGTCGGATTACAGAACAGGAGCAATCCAGATGCCTACGTCCAACCGTTTGCGACGGCGCGATTTCCTGAAGAGTGCGGCCCTCTCGGGGGTGGCGCTGCCCGCGATCGCCGAAGAGAAGTCGCCCAACGAAAAACTTTCCGTTGCGGTGATCGGCGTCGCCGGCCGTGGAGCGGCCCAGCTCAACGCGGCGGCGGAGGAGAACATCGTTGCCTTGTGCGATGTCGATTCCCAGAAGCTGGGCGCGGCGGCCGGCCGCTTCCCCAAGGCCAGGACGTTCGCCGACTTCCGCGAGATGTTCGACCAGATGCACAGGCAGATCGACGCGGTCACGGTGAGCACTCCCGACCACGTTCATGCCCCGGCAAGCGCCATGGCGATGCGCCTGGGAAAACACTGCTATTGCGAGAAGCCCTTGACGCACTCGGTGCATGAGACGCGCGTGCTGACCGACCTGGCGCGGGAGAAGAAGCTCGCCACGCAGCTCGGCACGCAGATTCACGCGGGCACGAACTACCGCCGCGCGGTGGAACTGGTCCAAGGCGGGGCGATCGGCCCGGTCCGCGAGGTCCATGTGTGGCTGGGGGCGAACTTCCAGAACCCGCCCAGACCCAGCGGCATCTCGCAGCCCGACGCGCCCGCCGACAGGCCGCCCGTCCCTCCGCATCTCGATTGGGGCCTCTGGCTCGGCCCCGCGCCGGAGCGGCCCTATCATCCGGCGTACGTGCCGGGGCGCTGGCGGTCGTGGTGGGCGTTCGGCAACGGGACCCTGGGCGATTTCTTCTGCCATTACTGCGACCTGGCGTTCTGGGCCTTGAAACTCCGTTATCCGACGAGCGTCGCAGCGGAGGGGCCCGTCCACCCGGAAAGCGCTGCGCGATGGACGATCGCGCGGCTGGAATTTCCCGCGCGAGAGACCCTCCCGCCGGTCTCGCTCACCTGGTACAACGGCGGCGGTTATCCAGCGCTGGTCAAGGATCGCCACGTGCCCGAGTGGGGCAGCGCCGTCCTGTTTGTTGGCGCCGAGGGAATGCTGATCGCCGACTACGGGCGGCACAAGCTGCTGCCGGAGGCGAAATACGCGGATTTCCAGCGGCCCGAACCGACCATCCCCGACTCGATCGGCCACCACCGCGAATGGTTCGCGGCCTGCAAGACCGGCGGCCCAACCACCTGCAACTTCGAGTATTCGGGACCGCTGACCGAGGCCGCCTTGTTGTGCAACGTGGCGCTCCGCACGGGCAAGAAGCTCCAGTGGGACGCCGCCGCGCTGAGCGCCGCCGACTGTCCGGAAGCCGCCGAATATCTCCGCCGCGAGTACCGCCAGGGCTGGACGCTTTAAGGGCGGCTCGTGCTCAAGCGGGGCGGTCGGCTGCGCCCCAGCACCCGTTGCTCGCCTTCCGCCATCCCCGACTACGCGCCGCGCGGCGCGTGGTTTCACCTGAATTATCAGCCTGGAGGAGACTACCATGCGTTCGATTTGCTGTGTTTTGACCGCGCTCGTGTCGCTGCCGGTCGGCTACGGGGCGGAAGAGGCCAACTCGGCGGCGCCGGCCCTCGGCGTTGCGGAGCAAGAGGCCGCCGAAGGCTTTGTGAGCCTCTTCGATGGAAAGACGCTCAACGGCTGGCGGGGCGCGACCGACGGCTACGTCGCCGAGGGCGGTCTGTTGATCTGCAAGAAGAAGGGGGGTGGAAGGCTGATGACAACCGAGGAGTTCGGCGACTTCGTGTTCCGGTTTGAATTCAAGCTGGAACCGGGCGGCAACAACGGGGTGTCCGTGCGGGGCCACGAGATCCAAATCCTCGATGATGATGCCCCGGGGCACAGGAACCTCAAGCCTTGCCAGTACCACGGCTCGATCTACTGCAAGGTCGCCGCCAAACGCGGCCACACCAGGCCGGCCGGAGAATGGAACAGCGAAGAGATCTCCTGCCAAGGGAGCCGCTGGAAGGTGACCGTCAACGGCGCGGTCGTCGTCGATGTCGACCTGGCCACGGTCGCCGGCGCCGAGTCGCTGGCCAGGCGAACCAAGGGGCCGCTGGGCTTCCTCGGCCACGGCGCGCGGGTGGAGTTCCGGAACCTGCGCGTCAAGCCGTGGTGAGTTGCGCTCCCCCGGCTGGTGCCGGGTCGGGGAAAGGTTGTCTGGCAGCGTTCTGCCCTCCACAATATTCCCTGGGCCCGGCACGGCAACCGCCTCCGCGCAGTACACAGAAGACTGCCAAGCCGAGGCGACAGCCGCTTGCCCGCCCCCCGCCGTTGCCAGGGATCATCCACGACTGGTGCACAACGGGAGACGATCTGATGTCTACTCGACCGTGTGGAGGAATGCAGCTCCTCTGGACCGGCGTGCTTCTGGCGGCCGGGGCAGGTGCCGTCAGCGGCGGCGATTGGCCGATGTGGTGCGGGCAACCCTCGCGCAACATGTCGACAAGCAGCGATCGCAGGTTGCCGGATTGGGCTGATTGCGGCGTGGAGAATGACGCGGGCGAGGTGGACCTCGAATCGACGAAGAATATCAAGTGGGCTGCCGAGGTTGGCCATCCGACCACCGGCAGCCCGGTGGTCAGCCGGGGCAGGGTGTTCATCGGGACAACCTGGGAAGATGGCAAGGACGCGTGTTTCTTGTGCTTTGACGAAAAGACCGGCAGGCGGCTCGGCTCCTTCATTTGTCCCAAACCCCGCCGCGACAATCTGGAGCGATGGGCGATCAGTTCGACCCCCTCGATTGAAGTCGATCGCCTCTATTTCGTCAGCCCGTATCAGGAAGCGATCTGCCTTGACCTGAAAATACTCCTCGGCGGACGCGCTCAAGCGGAAGGGGAGGACGGGCCGCAATCCGCGAAAGCAGACAAGGCCGCCGTCGAACGGATATCTTCAAGGAGCATCGTCTGGAGATATGACCTGCTCGAACAGCTCAAGGCGTATTATCACCATACGGCAAGCTCCTCCGTCCTGGTGCATGGAGACTATGTCTACGTCTGCACCGGCAACGGGCGGTCTTGGGTTCCGGGAAAGATACCCTACAGCCCGTTGACCCCCAGCCTTGTCGCCTTCAACAAGATGACCGGCCAACTCGTTGCCCGCGACGACGAGCAGATCGGAGAGCAGCTCTACCGCGGGCAATACACATCGCCCGCGCTTGGCCTGGTGAACGGCCAGGCTCAAATCCTCTTCGCCACGGGAAACGGCGTCTGCTATGCGTTTGAGCCGGTTGACCCGGCAGCGCCTGTCGCGCCGGACCGCTGGATGACCACGAGCCTGCGCGGTCCGATCGTGTATTTCATCGATGTCGAGGGAAAAGAGACCGGCGGGCTCTCAGCGGCGGAATATGCCCGCTCATTCGACCTTCTTTCCAACCAGCCAAAGCCCGCCCTTCCGCTGGAGTTTCGCTTTTCGTGGCGCGTGCCGGCCACGACGCCGATCGATTCCATTCCGACGGCCAGCGTTCCCGACGTGCCTCTTCTGAAAAAGATCTGGTGGTGCGATTGCATTCCACCGGAGTACAAGAAGGTCGAATTCTACCCGCGCCAGATCAAGGGAGACGGCCGCGGGCGGCCGTGCGACATCATCGGCACGCCGGTATTCTGCGACAACCGCGTCTACGTGGCGATTGGCGGCGATCCGAACCACGGTGGACGAGACAGCAAGGGAAGTCTTGTCTGCATCGACGCAACCAAGACCGGCGACGTTACGCAGGCCGGCAAGCTCTGGTCCTACAACGGCCTGAATCAGAGTGTCTCCACCGTCGCCGTCGCGGACGGCCTGGTTTTTGCCGTCGATGCCGCCTACACGCTGCATTGCCTGGATGCGGAGAGCGGCCATTGCCACTGGACGTATTCTCCCCGGAAAGGCGCCACCTGCTTCAGTTCGCCGCTGGTGGCGGACGGAAAGGTGTATATCGGGAAGACCGTTCTGGCGGCAAGCAAGACATTCGAACTGCGCGATGGCATAAAGAACGACCAGAACACGGTGTACAGCAGCCATTGCGTTGCCAACGGGGTGTTGTTTGCCGTAATCGGCGAGCGTCTCTGGGCAATCTGCCACCAGGCCGATCAGAAAACGGCGGGCGCGGCCCCGCCGCCCGCGGCGACCAGCCCGCCCTCCGCCTTGGCGCCCGCCGGTGGTGTTCGCGCCGCGGCGGCGGCCGGCAGTCGCGAGCCGTCGATCGAGGCGATCAAGAGAAACTGGCCGAATCTCCGCGGGCCGTTCGGGCAGGCGGTTGCATACAATGTCGCGCCGCCGGCGGACTTTGATGCCGCGGCCGGGAGGAATCTGCTCTGGAAGGCGCCCATCCCGCGACTCGGCGCAAGCTCGCCGGTCGTATGGGAAGGTCGAGTGTTCTTGACCGGGGCCGATGAGAGCGCCCGCGAGGTCTACTGCTACGACGCGGCCAGCGGGAGACTGCTCTGGCGGCAGGCGGCCAAACAGCCAGCCGAAATGCCGGAGGTGTCTGAAGACATCGGCCACGCGGCTTCGACGGGCGCCACCGACGGGAAGCTCTTCTTCGCGATGTTCTCGACCGGTGATCTCGTCGCCGTCGATAGGAACGGCTCGATCGCGTGGACGCGCGCCTTCGGCACGCCCGAAAGCGATTACGGGTATGCGTCGTCGCTGATCGCATACAAGCACCTGTTCGTGCAGATCGACGACAAGCATGGCGCGAACCTGTATGCGCTCGACCCGGCCACCGGAAAGACCGTCTGGCGGAAGCAGCGGACGGTGAGGCAGTCATGGGCCTCGCCGATCATCGCCATCTCCGCCGATCGCCAGTTGGTTGTGCTTGCCGAGAATCCGACGGCCAGCGCGTACGACGTGAGCACCGGCGAGGCGGTTCTCTCCCTGAAATGCCTGTCTGGCGAAGTGGCGCCGTCGCCGGCCTACGCGCGGGGCACAATTGTCGTGGCCAATGAGCGGGCAAAGCTCTCGGCGATATCGCTCGCCTCGGGCGCAGTCGCCTGGAGCGGCGAAGACGACCTTCCGAATGTCGCCAGCCCGTTGGCGACGGAGGACTTCGTTGTCACCGGAGACGCGTCCGGGATGGTGAACTGCTACGACATCGGCACCGGGCGGAAGCTATGGACCCATGAGTTTGACGAGTCGTTCTATCCTTCGCCGATCCTCGCGGCCGGCCGCATCTATGCGATGGACAACGCCGGCACGATGCATGTCTTTCAGGCGTCGAAGACGTTCGTCGCCGTCGCGGATGCAAAGCTGGGCGAGGAATCCCTGGCGACACCGGCCTTTGCCGGCGGCAGAATCTTCATCCGCGGCAGGCAGAACCTGTACTGCATCGGGGACAAAGGGCCGTGACCGGCAGGGGATTGGCGCTTGGCCGGCAAGGGGCAAGGTTCAAGGTTCAATTTCCAATGGCCAAATCGGCAAGACTGGGCCGCTGGTTGGGAAAACCGAACTGGCGGAACTTGGGTCTTGAACCTTGGATTTTGAACCTGGAGAGGTGAAGACTGGTCTATTGTGGTTTGGCCGTTTGTGTTCCGCGGTTGTCGTTTGGTGGCACGGTAAACAGCGCGGGCTGGTGGCGGCTACGGTTTTCACTTCGCCATGCGCGACTCGCTTTTTTTCGTCTCGTCCCGAAGGGACGGTTCTAAGCCAGCCCAGGGTGGAGCGCGGCGAGTGAAACGAGCCGGTGCGCAACCCTGGGTCAGGAGCCGCGCAAAACGCGGCCAGCCCCAACGGGGCGGTCCTAAGGAAGCGGATGACCGCGATGGTCAATCCCAGGCGTAGCGTCCATCGAGTGCGATCCCATGCCTTCGGCAGAGCGCCCGAAACGAAATCCGCTTGTGGTGTTCCTCCTGACTGGCGATTGTTAACCCTGTCAGGTCAGCGGATATCCCAATCCGATTCAAGTTGCGGCCAGCAGCCAACCGATACGCGCAGCGCGCTATTGTCGCGATCTCTAACGTCAATTCAGGAAGTCTGCACAGGCTGGCAAGACGCAATCGGATGACAACGGATATCCACAAGGCCGCGGTACTCTTGATGAGCCTGCCTGAGGATCAGGGCGCTCAGTTGATGTCGATGCTCGATCCGGCGCAAGTCGAGGCGGTCTCGATCGAGATCGCCAAGACGAGCGTGGTTGCGCCGGAGGAGCAGGCCCGGGTGATCCGGGGGTTTGCCAGCGCCAATCCCAACGCCTTGAGCGGGAGCGCGGGCGGTCTGGAAGTGGCGCGGAGCCGGCTTGAGCAAGCGCTCGGCAAGGGGGCCAGGTCGACGATCGACAACGTTCGCCAATCGATCGAGGGTCTGCCTTTCGAATTCCTGCAAACGGTCGACAGCCGGCACCTGCTGACGCTCCTCGTCGACGAGCATCCGCAGACGATCGCGCTGATCCTCTGCCACATTTCGCCGGTGCAGGCCTCGCGGATCATCAGCGGGCTGCCGGCCGATCGCCAGATTGCGGTGATTCGCCGAGCGGCGAGGATGCAGCAGACGAGCCCGGAAATCGTCCGGGCGGTGGAGGAGGGGCTGGAGCGGCGGATGGCCAGCGCGATGAGCCAGCGGTCCGAGAATGCCGGCGGCGCGGCGGCGGTCGCCGCGATTCTCAACGCGACCGACCGGGCGACGGCGCGCGCGCTTCTCGAAAACCTCGCCCAGGAAGCCCCGGACCTGGTCGAGGAGATTCGCCGCTCGATGTTCGTTTTCGAGGATCTTGCGAAGTTCTCCGATGGCGACATCCAGTCGATTCTGAGGAACGTCGAGAACTCCCAATGGGCGACGGCGCTGAAGGGGGCGAGCGAGTCGTTGAAGAAGAAGATTCTCGCCAACATGTCGAAGCCCGCCGCCGCGCTGCTCGAAGAGGAGATGGAATGCCTCGGTCCGGTCCGCGCGTCGAGCGTCGAGCGGATGCAGCGGCAGATCGTCGCCGAGATCCGCCGCCTGGAGAACGCCGGCGAGATTTCGATTCGCGGAGGCCAGGAAAGAGGAGCGTTCCATCCAGTAACGGCGGGCTGGGCGGACGCCGCGGACGCCCCCTTGAGCCTCCCGCAGCGGGTTTGTTAGCATGGCGTGATGCGGGAAAACCACACGCCGATGATGAGACAGTACCACGAGGCGAAGAAGGCCTGCCCGGACGCGCTGCTGCTGTTTCGCATGGGCGACTTCTACGAGCTTTTCCACGACGACGCCAAGATCGCCGCCCGAACGCTGAATCTCGCGCTGACCAGCCGCGACAAGGGGGAAAACGCGGTCCCGATGGCGGGTTTTCCCCACCATCAACTCGACGCCTACCTGGCCAAGCTGATCGGGGCCGGCCTCCGCGCGGCGGTCTGCGAACAGGTTGAGGATCCCAAGCTGGCCAAGGGGCTCGTGCGCCGCGAGGTCACGCGGGTCGTCACCCCGGGCACGCTGACGGACGAGACGCTGCTCGATCCTCGCGAGAGCAATTTTCTCGCCGCGGTCTGCCCGGGAGACTGGGTTGGGCTGGCTTGGGTCGAACTCTCCACCGGCCGCTTCGTGGCCGCCGGTTTCCCGCTGAAGCAGCTCGCCGATCAGCTGGCGCGGATCGCGCCCGCCGAGTGCCTCGTTTCCGACGAGGCGGAGCCGCTTCCCAGCTCCTGCGGCGAGCGGATGATGGTCACGCAGCGGCCGGCCTGGGCGTTCGCCCAAGGGGGCGCCGAGGAGGCCCTGGCGCGGCACTTCGGGACGGCGGGGTTGGATGGGTTCGGCTTCACCGATTCCCCGGCCGACAAGGCGGCGGTGCGGGCCGCCGGAGCGGTGCTCGACTATCTGGCGGAAACGCAGCGCGGCTCGCTGGAACACATCGACCGCCTGCTTCCCTACCGGAGCGGGGAGACGCTGGAGATCGACGAGGCCAGCCGGCGGAGCCTGGAGATTTCCCGAACGATCCGCGAGGGCCGCCGCGAGGGTTCTTTGCTGGCCGTCCTCGATCACGCCGTGACTCCGATGGGTTCGCGCCTGTTGGCCGAGTGGATCGCCAACCCGCTGACCGAAATCGGCGCGATCTCCGCGCGGCTCGACGCCGTGGAAGAGCTTGTGGCAGACGCGGCCCTGACGGAAGACCTGCACAAGGCGCTCCGCCAGGCATACGACGTGGAGCGGCTCTTGACGCGCGTGACGACCGGCCGGGCGACGCCGCGCGACCTGAGTTTTCTGGGGCGGACGCTGGCTTGCCTGCCGGCGATCAAGGCCCGGCTGACCGCGCGGAACAGCGATCTGCTCAGTTCGATCGAGGCCCGGATCGATCTCTGCGCCGAGCTGCGGAGCCGGCTCGATGCGGCGCTGGTCGACCAGTGCCCGCTGGCGGCCGGCGAGGGAGGATTCATCCGCGACGGCTTCCACGGCCCGCTCGACGCGCTCCGCGAATTGACGCGCGGCGGCAAGCAGTGGATCGCCCGCTACCAGGCGGAGGAGATGGAGCGGTCCGGCATCCCAAGCCTCAAGGTCGGCTTCAACAAGGTCTTCGGCTACTACCTGGAGGTGACGAACACCCACCGGGAGAAGGTCCCCGAGACGTATATCCGCAAGCAGACGCTGAAGAACGCCGAGCGTTACATCACGCCGGAATTGAAGGAATACGAAGAGAAGGTGTTGACGGCCGACGAAAAGGCCAAGCAGTTGGAATACGAGCTGTTCATCGAGCTGCGCCAGGCCGTGGCCGAGCGCCGCCGCCAGATGCAGACGACCGCCGCCGCGCTGGCGCAGATCGACGTCTTGGCCGCGCTCGCCGAATTGGCCCGGCAGCGCAACTATTGCCGGCCGGAGCCGGTCGCCGAGCCCGTGCTCGATGTGGCCGACGCCCGCCACCCGGTCCTCGATATCCTCCAGCCGGAGGGCAGTTTCGTGCCGAACGACATCCGCGCCGGCGGCGAGGCGGGCAACATCCTGCTGATCACCGGGCCGAACATGGCCGGCAAGAGCACCTACATCCGGCAGGTCGCCTTGATTGTGCTGATGGCCCAGATCGGCAGTTTCGTGCCCGCCGCGCGGGCGCGGATCGGCGTCGCCGATCGGATTTTCGCCCGCGTCGGGGCAAGCGATGAATTGTCTCGCGGGCAGAGCACGTTCATGGTCGAGATGACCGAGACGGCGCGGATTCTGAACACGGCCACGGAGCGGAGCCTGGTGATCCTGGATGAAATCGGCCGCGGGACGAGCACCTACGACGGCATTTCTCTGGCCTGGTCGGTGGTCGAGCATCTCCACGACCGGATCAACTGCCGCACGTTCTTCGCCACGCATTACCACGAGCTGACCGACCTGGCCCGGTCGCTGGACCGGATCGCCAACTTGAACGTGGCGGTCCGCGAGTGGCAGGAGGAAGTGGTTTTTCTGCACAAGATCGTCGACGGCGCCGCCGACAAGAGCTACGGCATTCACGTCGCCCGGCTGGCCGGAGTCCCGCGGAGCGTGATCGAGCGGAGCAAGGAGATTCTCGCGCAGCTGGAATCGGAGCACGTCGATGCTTCGGGCCGGCCGAAGATCGCCCGGCGCGAAAAGGGGCGGCGCGACGGCGACATCCAGCTCAGCCTGTTCGGCCCCGCCGAGCACCCTCTGCTCGCGGAGATCCGCGCGTTCGAACTGGACTCGACCACGCCGCTCGAGGCCCTGAAGATGATCGAACGATGGCGATCGCGGCTCGTCGAAGAGAAGAAGAGCTGAACGGCGCAAGCGCGGAGCGATTGCGTCTTCAGGAACCGGCGGCCTTCTCCGCCCGCAAATACTCCAGCAGCCGGGACCACTGCGGGTTCTGCGCCTCGGGCCACTGGCGATTGCGTTCGACGAGGTCGAGGATTCTCTCGGCGCAGGAGATCGCCTTCTCCCAAAGCTTCTGCTGCGCGTAGAGGATCGCCAGGGCGTGGAGGTATTCGATGCTCGACTGGCTGGTCCCGGAAATCCGCAGGGCCGTCTTCAGCGCTTCTTCGGCCTCCGCCGGGCAGTCCAGCCTTTGCAGGGCCAGCCCGTAGTTGTAATGGATGCGGGGATTGTCTGACGACAAGGCGGCGGCGCGCTCGAGCGCGGCGGCGGCCTCGTCCATCCGCCGTTCGTCTTCGGCCAGCAGCAGCCCGAGGGAGTAGTGGGCTTCCGCCAGTTCGGGTTCCAGCTCGGTGATCTCGCGGAAGAGTCTTTCCGCGTCGTCTTTTCGTCCCAGCGCGTCGTAGAACATGGCGAGATTGATTCGCGCCGGGATGAACTTCGGGTCGATCCGCAGCGCCGCGCGGTACTCCTGCTCGGCCAGGTCGAGATAGCGCGGGTCCGGCGCGCCCGGTCTGCCGTAGTGGGCCTGGGCGAGGTTGAAGTAGAGCACGCCGAGGTTCAAATGGGCCGCCGCCTGGTCGGCCACGGCCACCTGGCCGGCGATGTAGTCGCCCAGCGCCGCGTCGAAGGCGTCGGCGTCGGCCTGCGCCAGCCGCGAGCGGGGCACCTCGCTCAACAGCCGGGCGGCCTCGCTGCGGACCACGCGGACCGGATCGCCGAGCAGCGGGGTCAGCCGCCGTTGCCGCTGTTGCGGGTCGAGGTGTTCCAGGCTGCGGACGGCGACGGCGCGGAGGAGCGGATCGCCGTCCTCCAATCCGCGGACCGCTTCGGCCTCGGCGCTGCCGCTCCGATAATTCGACAGCAGCGAAATCGCGCTGGCGCGGATCGCGGCGCGGGCCTGGCTGCTGCGGGCGACCTTGAGCAGCTTGACCTCGCCCTCCGGCTTGAGCTCCCGCGCGGCGGCGATGCCGTAGGCGAAGTGCTCCTCCTGGTTCTTCTTCTCGCCGTACCAGGCGCGGATCTGCTCGGCCGCCCACTCGGCCGTCTCGTTCCTGGCCGGATCGTCATGGCAGCCGTTGCAGGCGTTGGGGATTTGCAGGTCGACCGTCAGGTCGGGCCGGGGGACCCGCAGGCTGTGGTCCCGCCGCGGATCGACGACCATGTATTTCGTCTCCGGCATGTGGCACTCGACGCAGAGGGTGCCGGGCCGCGAGGCGTCGGGGTGGAAATGGTGCAGCGGCGTGTCGTACTGCGCCTGCACGTGGCACTGGCAGCAGAGGCGGTTGTCGTTGAATTTCACGCGCGCCGAGTGCGCGTCGTGGCAGTTCGTGCAGCGGACTTTCTGGTCGTACATCTTGCTCTGGATGAACGAGCCGTAGACGTAGTCTTCCTCGAGGACCTGGCCGTCGGCGTAGTAGAGGTCTCCGTCGAGGACTTCCGGCAGGTAGAAGTCGCAGAACGTCGTGCTGGAACAGTCGTTGGGAGAGACGATCCGCCGGCGGGAGTGGCAGGCAGCGCAATTCTCGATCTCCACGCGGGGATTCTCGTTCTTCAAGTCCGGCAGCCCGTAGCGGTAGTTGCGGTCCCAGAACCCGAACACGCCCCGGTTCTCCGCCAATTCGACGTGGATGCTTCCCGGCCCGTGGCAGGTTTCGCAGCTGACGTCGATCTCGGACCAGGTCGTGCGGTAGGTGTTTTCGGCCACGCTGAAGTTCTTCTTGAGGTTCGTCGTGTGGCATTCGGCGCACATGTAGTTCCAGTTTTGCAGCGGGCCGGTCCAGTGGAGCGGGTCGTCGTCGGAGATCGGCTCCTTGGGGTAGAGGTGATACCATCGCTTCCGCTCCGTGTCCCAGGCGATCGGCAGGCACTGGATGCGGCCGTCGGGAAACTCGGCGAGGTATTGCTGCAAGGGGCGGACGCCGAACACGTACTTGACCTGGAATCTCTCCGGCCGGCCGTGGCGGTTGTCCGTCGTCACGTAGAACCGGTCGCCCTGACGCTCCATCCGCGAAGTGACCGCGAAATCCACGGCGATGCGCCCCTGGCGGCCGAGTCGCCGGGCGGCCTCGCCGATCTCCTGGTGGGCGTCCGTGGCGTCGCATGGGCGGATCGGGCCGAGCCGCGCCGTCTGTTCGACCACGCGGCGGCGCGTCTCCTCGTCCATCAGGGCCAACACCCGGCGCTGGAGCGACTCGCCGGCGCCGCTCAAGGCAATCGACCAGGGGCCGGGGGGAACGGATCGGACCAGTTCGCCGAGATGCTCGTCGCTGAGCTTGACCAGGTCGTCAAACGCGACGTGCGTGAACCGGGCGTCGCCAAAGTCGCCCAGGACCGTGTCCGGCGTGGCATGGTCCATCGCCAGGTCGTGGTCGGAGCCGGCCCAGAGGTCCGTCTCCTTGCGGTGGCATTCCGCGCAGACCGCGCGCCCCACATACGTCGCCGCGCGACCGGCCGGCAGCGCGTCCCACCAATCGTGGAAGGCCATCGCGGCGGTGATCAGCAGAGCCGCTGCCAGCAGCAGGCAGGCGGCGAGAGGCTTGCGGCGGCGAAAGCTGGGGCCCGGCATCATGTTGGCAACGACCAATCCAGGAAAACACCATCGGCGGCGGGGGACAATTCGCGGCGTCTCGGCGGCGCTGCCGATCCGCCACTATTTGCCGCGCCCATTGACGGGCGCAATCGCGAACGTGCAACAGGGCGCGCCTTCGTGCCGGCAAGCGGTCCGGACCACGTCAGCGCCCACGACCTGCTTCATCATTTGGAGATCGACGGCGCAGACCGCGCCCGTTTCATCATACATGCTGATGAACGGGCAATTCCGTTTGTGCACGACGAGCGAACCGTCCTTCGCCTCCTCAACGTGCAGCAGGACCCCCTCTTCGCGGAGGAGCCTGGCCAACTGCTTGAGCCGCTCCCTGGGCGTCTTGCCGCTGATCTTCCGCCGGTAATGTCTGGCCAGGGTCGAACTGACGCGGTCGAGAACGCGGTGGACCAGTTCAGCCCCGCCAACCTCGCTGATCGCTCCCCAGATCGCGGGGACCAGCAAGCGCTGGTTGCTGGCGAACAACAGCATCAACGCCGCCCGGGTCAACGAAAACTGGTGGCGGGGCCGCCCGCGGCCGGCGACACGCTGGCTCGTCCGTTCGACGAACCCCAGCGCGACCAGGTCGTTGAGCTGCTCGGTAATCGCGGTCCGGGTCAACCCGGTGGACCGGATCAGATCGAAAATGGTCTGCGGCGGCTTGCCGGCGAGCAACTGGACGACGCGCATTCCCGCGGCGCTGACACTCGCCCGAGCCGGCATGGCAGGATCCGACATAGCGCTTCTCTCGAACGGAACCTTTCACTCCCCGGCGTCTCCCTGGGCGATCCGGGACTGGTCGATTTTAGCCAGCTATCGTTGATAATAACCTTGCCTCCGCCGGAACACAAACCCTCCGCACCGGTCAACAGCCTCTTCCGCCGCCCTCCTGCCCCCACGCGTTTTCCCTGCGCAGACCCGCCCAGCGGAGGCGCGCTCCCGCGGGTCGTGGTCGCGTCGTTCGCAACCGCAGACGCCGCGCGGCGGGCACGACGCGCAACCCTGGCGGCCGAGCCCGCGGTCGGCGACTTCAAGCCGCCGACACACCGCTTCGCGGCCGCAGATTCGCGGCGCCGCGCGGCGGCCGAGTCATCCGCTCCGCGCAGATCGCATCCCCCGGCGGTTGCCAGCGCCACGTTTCCAGCGAGTGGAACAGAATTTTTTTGAAAATTTTCTCGCGTGCCGCCGCCGGCCAATCGCCGCTTGCGATCCCTTCCCACCATCGCGACCTGCCCTCCCCGCGGCGGTTCCGCGACGCCCCGACACGGCACCCTGCTGCAACCCGCGGCGGTGCGGCGCGGCATGGCCACATCGCATTATTCCCCGGCCAGGGCATATATCGTGTGCTTTGCCCATGACGCGAACATACCTAGGCCGTTCCGCCCGCGGCGGATGCCGGCCGGCCACCAGCGCCGCGCGGCCGGCGCCGCGCGGCGCGGTTGTGGCGGCTGCCGAACGGCGGTCCGGCCTGGGCGCGGCCCGCGGCGCGGCCGGCAGGCACGCATCTTAACTCAGCTTTCCGCAACGGGTTAAGCGTCTCGCGCCAGTCCCGGGCGGCGGGCGGCGGCGCCGCGCGGCGGCCTCTTGCCGGCGCGGCGGCCGCAAGCCGCGGCGCCCGGCGGCGGACGCCGCCGGCGCGGCGGCCAATCGCCCCCGATCGGCGTCCGCCCCCCGCCGCGCTGCGGCGCGCTAATTTATAGGCCTTTCGCATGATAACTGGAATACCCGATACGAGCAGCGCGGCGGGACGGCGCCGCCCCGCGCGGCAAGCCTTTCCGGGCGATGCGGCGCTTGCCGCGCGGCGCGGGGCAGCGCTTGCCGCGCGCAGCACCGGCGCTGCTCGTCGACGTTGGCGCGAAGCGCGAATTTTCAGGCGCTGCGCGAGAATTGTGCTTGCAAGATTTCAGCAAGAAGGTAGGATATGGCCAGCCTGAAGGACGATTCATAAATGGAGTCTCGGCTGTCGCACGTCGAGTCAGCGAAGAATTCAAAACGGCCAGATGCGAGATGAGCGGAGAGTTGTCAACAGGCGGACGATTGATCGATCAGGGGAGAATCGGAAGCGACGGTTGATCAACAACCAGGAGGCGCATGCGTTCTCATCGTTTCCGATCAGGCGAGGCCTCGACCCATCACGGCGCGTGACGGTCGCCGCGATGGCAGGTATAAGACTCGTTGTCTTGTTTGTGTGGCGACTGGCCTGCCGGGGTTCGGATCCCAGCCCGGCTATCGGCAAGGAGCTCGCCCGTAACTCAGTTAGGAGGACGTAAGGTGGCCAAGAAGAAGGCAACCAAGAAGGCGGTGAAGAAAGCCGCTCCCAAAAAGAAGGCCGCCGCGAAGAAGGCGGTAGCGAAGAAGGCCGCTCCCAAAAAGAAGGCGGCCAAGAAGGCGACCCGGAAGAAGAAGTAGGGTGCGAGCGGGGCCGGCGGCCTCGCGCGAAAGGTCCTTCGCCCAAAAGCAACGACGAGAAAGAGACGCCCGCCGTGCCGGCTGGGCGTTTCTGTTTTTCTTGGCCGACGAGCCGAACCGGAGGGCGCGCCGCGAGCACCGCCGCGCTAGAGCCGGTGCGCCGGGTGGACGGCCTCGGCCGGCCGCGCGCGGCGGACGTGGCACTGCCCGCCGCGCCAGACCCGCACCGAGGCCCGCTCCGGATCGCACTGCCGCGTGTACCGCACGAGCAGAGCGGCAAGGGAGTTGATCGTCCGCTCGCCGGCCGGGCCGAGCAGCAGGCCCACCGGCCCGACGAAATCCGCCGGCTCGACCAGCAGCACCTCGCCCGAGGCGGCCTGCTGAAACAGCCGCTCCAGCAGGGCGTTCTCGCGCTCGTTGCGGCCGACGACCATCTTCGTCTTCCCGTCGAAGCGAAAATGCCGCCCCGTGTTGAGCAGTTCATACTCCCAACGCCGCGCCCCCGGCCGATGCGCGAGCAAGTCCTTGACGCGCGGACTGAAATTCTTCTCGGCAAGCGCGCAGCCGGTCGACGGCGTGGGAATCGCGCGGATCCCCAGCCGTGTCGCCAGTTCGATCAGCGGGCGGCGGCCCCGACCGTGGAATCCGTAGAGCCGCCGGCGGTCGACAAGCCCCTCGATCTCCGGAATCGTCGCGGGCAGCAGTTTGGCCGACAAGGGGCGAAGCAGCTTGCCCTCCAGACCGGCGTCCCGGGCGACGAGCCCCAACTGCGGCCGCTTCTGGCTGTTGGGCCGCTGGCCGACAACCTCGCCGGAAACGACGACACACGCGCCGCTGTCTTCCATCAGCCGCCTGGCCATGCGGCCCATGTACGCGCGGCAGTCGACGCAGGGATTGTATCCCTTGCCGTAGCCGTGCCGGGGATTGCGGAGAACGTCGAGGTAATCGTCGCCAACGTCGAGCACGGTCAACCGCACGCCGAGCTCAGCAGCCGCCCTGGCGACCGGCGTCTTGCAGCACTGAAAAATCGTCCGCACGTTGAGGGCCTCCACGTCGAGGCCTTGCTGCTGGAGAATGCGGACGGCGAGCATGCTGTCCAGACCGCCGGAGAACAGAGCGACGGCCTTTGGCGCGGCAGTTGCAGACATTCCCTCTCCTGGAAGACAACGGAATCGCCAAGCAGGGCCGGGCCGCCGTCAATCGGACGGAAACGGCGGAGGCTCGTCGTTGAGTTGACTGAGAGCGTTCCGCGCAGCCCGCTGCTCCGCTTCTTTCTTGTTGCGTCCCCAGGCGCCCTCGTACCGTGTCCTTCCCACCTGAGCGCAGACCTTGAAGCACTTGCTGTGATCGGGGCCTTTCTCATCCAGCAACTGGTAGATCGGCGTGGTTCCGTGCCGCCGCTGGGCCAACTGCTGGAGGAGCGACTTGCAGTTGCCCCCCAAGTCGCCCTCGACCGTCGATTCGATCTCCGGTCCGATATGCCGCAGGACGAACTCGCGCGTCGCATCAATCCCGCCGTCAAGGTAGATCGCCGCCAGCAGCGACTCGAACACGTCGGCCAGCAACGACGGAGGGACCGATGGATGGGTGGTCATCCCCTTGCCCAGGATAAGGAACTCCTCAAGCCCCAGCGCCTCGCTGATTTTCGCGCAGGTTTGCCGGCTGACCACCACCGACTTGATCTTCGTCAGATCGCCCTCGAGGAACTCGGGATATTGGCGGTAGAGCAACTCGCAGACGATTGCGCCGAGAATCGCATCACCGAGAAATTCCAGCCGCTCGTTCGACGCCAGGCGGTGTTCCGCCCCGGATGCGTGCGTCAACGCCGCCTGGAGCAGCGATCGATCGCAAAAGCGATACTTCAACCGCTGCTCACAGCCCGCCAACTGCTCCAGAACGTCGCCCGCACTCCCGGATCCGATAGCCTCGGCCATGGGCCCGATCCCAACGTACACTCAAGAAACCAAGACAGCAACGTGGATGATCTGCACGCACAACGGTCAACAGGGACGGGCGGGCGGCCGGCGAGTGACCGAGAGGCCTCTCCCCGGCGGCCCGGCTGCCCTGCCGGCGCCACCACAATCATCGTCCTAAGTCTAACAGGGACTGAGTTTTTTGTCAACGAGCCGGAACGCGCGCTGCCCCCCAACCGCGACATGGGCTCCGCGCCGCGGAGACGCGGTAGTCCGCAGCGCGGAAAAGACGAGCCCCACAACCGGCTGGCTGCGGGGCTCGCCGCTGAACGCATCCCGGACTTGCGTCCGGTCGAATCGTCCACCGCTTCGATCGCGCTGAAATGCCCAGAGCCAACTCAGCCACTCACCCTGGGCGGCTCCAGCTATTTCGCTTCCGGCTCGGGCGGGGCTGGCGGGGCCGGAGGTGCGGGCGGCTTCGGTGCCTCTACCTTGGGAGCCGCCGGAGCGGCCGGCTTTTCGGCCGGAGCGGCCGGCTTGGGCGCCTCGGCCTTGGGAGCGGCGGGAGCGGCCGGCTTTTCGGCCGGCTTTTCGGCCGGCTTGGCCGCCTTCTTCGCTTCGGCGGGCTGCTTTGGCTCGGCCTTCGGCGCCGGAGGGGCCGCGGGCTTCTTCACGTCGGCCTTCGGGGCAACCGGGGGCTTCGGTGGAGCCGGCGGAGCCTTTTCCTCCGGAGCGGGCGCTGCCTTGGGCTGCTCGGCCGGTGCGCAGGCCGCCGGCGCGCAGGCCGCCGGCGCGCAAGCCGCCGGTGCGCAGGCCACCGGTTCGCAGGCCACCGGTTCGCAACAAACGACCACGCAGGGCTGACAGCAGACCACTTCGCAGCACACAGGACGGGCCCTGAAGCAGCACCGCGAACCACAGCGGTTCAGCAGGCCACAAGCGTCAGCGGCCTCGGCAACAACGAACGTCGCAGCTGCCATCACAGCCAACGCAAACACCACTCGTCGCATGGACATGTCCTCCTCGATTGAGAAACTTTGGGGTGAATCGAAACAGAGGCCGAGAGCCGCCCCGTTGTGCCAAGGCCAACCGAATCTGGGACAGGCACGGCAATCACTGCCAGCCCCGGTCGACGGTCCAGCCAATCTTGCGGCACCTCGCGGCCCTTCCGTGCAAGCCATCTCTTCTTAACTACCCTATCCTTCCAAAAGCGCCAATGCAACCGTTATCGGTCCAGAAACATGCGGAATTTTGCGCAAGGTCTTCCTGCGCAAATCCTTACAAGACAAAGGCCTGCATCAATTGGCAGCGATTCCGGGGCGATTTTCCAGATAAGCCACAGGAGCGTTGCAACCGCCATGCCCTGGAAAGCCGAGCGACTTTGCGCCATATTGAGAGGTTTCGCAAAGTCGGACTTTCCGCGCGGTCTGATAGGAGCCAGGCATGGAGTTTCACGCGACGACCATTCTCGCCGTCCGCCGCAACGGCGCCGTGGCGATCGGCGGCGATGGGCAGGTCAGCCTCGGCAACACGATTGTCAAGGCGGATGCCACGAAGATTCGGCGGCTGGCCGAGGGGAGCGTTCTGGTCGGCTTCGCCGGTTCGGCAGCCGATTCGTTCGCCCTGATGGAGCGGTTTGAGGCCAGGCTCAAGGACCACCCGGCGAACCTGCCGCGGGCGGCAACCGCGTTGGCCAAACAGTGGCGGACCGACCGCGCCCTGCGGAGGCTGGAAGCGATGCTGGTCGCCGTCGACGCCCGGCACATGCTGCTGCTGTCCGGCAGCGGCGACGTGATCCAGCCTCCCGACGGCATCCTCGGGATTGGCTCGGGGGGCAACTACGCGCTGGCGGCTGCCCGGGCCCTGGCCGCGCACACCGATCTGGGCGCCGCCCGGATCGTCCGCGCATCGCTGGAGATCGCCGCGGGAATCGACGTTTACACCAACACGAACATCACGGTGGAGGAATTGGAGTGCGAGACTTGACGCCGCGGCGGATCGTTGCCGAGCTGGACCGCTACATTGTCGGGCAGGATCAGGCCAAACGCGCGGTGGCCGTCGCCGTCCGCAACCGCTGGCGCAGGCAGCAACTCAACGAGGAGATGCGCCCCGAAGTTGCCCCCAAGAACATCATGATGATCGGGCCGACCGGCGTCGGAAAGACCGAGATCGCGCGCCGCCTGGCGAAGCTCACCGGGGCGCCGTTCATCAAGGTCGAGGCCACCAAGTACACGGAGGTCGGCTACTACGGCCGCGACGTGGAGAGCATGGTCCGCGAGCTCGTCGAAAACGCCATCGGGCTGGTCCGCGAAACGGAACGGGCGGGGGTCGAGCAAGAAGCGCAGCGCCGGGCGGAGCAGCGCCTGCTCGACCTGCTCGTGCCTCCTCCGTCGCTCGACGCTTCCGCCGATGGCCCCCCGGCCGCCGAACGCCACGAGCGGACGCGGGAAAAATTCCGCGCAATGCTCGCCGCCGGAGAGCTCGATGAGCGGCGCGTCCAGTTGACCACCGAACACAAGGCGATGCCGATGATGCTCAGCGGCGCCGGCATGGAGCAGATGGACATCGATCTTCAGGGGATGTTCGAGAAGATCCTCCCCAAGCACAAGTCCCGCCGTGAGATGTCCGTCGTCGAGGCGCGGAAAGTCCTCTTCGAGCAGGAAGTCGACGCCCTGATCAACGAGGACAAGGTGCAGTCCCAGGCGATCACGCTGGCCGAGAACACCGGGATCATCTTCATCGATGAGATCGACAAGGTCGTCGCCAGCGAACAGACCCACGGCGCCGACGTCTCCCGGCAAGGGGTCCAGCGCGACTTGCTGCCGATCGTCGAAGGCACGACTGTGCAGACCCGTTACGGCTTCGTCAAGACCGACCACGTCCTGTTCATCGCCGCCGGCGCGTTCCATCGCGCCAAGCCGAGCGACTTGATGCCGGAGCTCCAGGGCCGCTTCCCGATCCGCGTGGAATTGCAGGACCTGACCAAGGCGGACTTCGTTCGCATCTTGACGGAGCCGCAGAACTCGCTCACCCGGCAGTACGAGGCCCTCCTCCAGACCGAGGGGGTCGCGTTGGCCTTCGAGCCCGGCGCCGTCGAGTCGCTGGCCGATTACGCCTACCGGGTCAACCAGACAGCGCAGAACATCGGCGCCAGACGTCTCTACACGATCATGGAACGCCTGCTCGAAGAGCTCAGTTTCGAAGCGCCCGACATGAAGACCGGCCGCGTCGTCGTCAACTCCGCCTACGTCACCCAGCGGCTCGACGAAGTGGCGCAAGATGAAGACCTGAGCAAGTTCATCCTGTAGGGTGGTGCAGAGCGGACCAACCCGAAACGGTCAAGGCGCCCCCTTCCGTGACGAGGAATCGGACCACCCCACACAACCAGACCGCCAGCGCCGCCCCACCGAGCGTGCGGACAAACGTCCAGCGTCGGCGCGTGGTGGGCCGTCGCTCGGTTTGCGGCGATGCCGGCGTTTCCTCCACGGGTGCGCGTGGCGGCAATCCAATCCGCCGTGGGATGGACCGCTCTGGACCACCCTACGGCCGCTGTTGATTCGCCGGTTTTCTTAGGGCGATTGGATGGTCACGGTCTTGGGGCCGCCGCGGGTCTGCACCTCGACGGTCACGCCTTCTTCGAGCGAGGCGTTCTCCATGGCCTTGACATAATCGGCCACGTTGCCGACCGGCGTCCCGTTCACGCTGCGGATCAACATCCCGTCGCGCAGCCCGGCCTTGCCGGCCGGCCGGTTGGCGTCGACGTTCAAGATCAGCGCCCCCTTCATCTCCTGGAAGCCGAGGCGCTCGGCCATCTCCGGGCTCAACTCCATGACGAACAGACCCAGCCGGCCGTCGCTGTGAAAATTGGGCGATCCGCCGAGGGCCTGCGTCGCGCGGCCGAAGCCCTCGGGCATCGCCTCGACGGTGACCTCGAGCCGCAACGGTTCGCCGTTGCGGGTCAGTTCGAGGGTGTGCTTGGATTCGGCGTCCGCACGCTCGACGATCTCCTGCAAGTCGGCGACCGCCTGCATCGGGCGGCCGTCGAAGGTCAACACGATGTCGTCCTTCTTGAGGCCGGCGCGCTCGGCGGGCGAGTCCGGCATCACGGTTTCGACGACCACGCCTTGCCGGGAAGCGGCGCCGAGACGCTTCATCCGTTCGGGCGTCAACTCGCCGATTCCGACCCCCAGGTAGGCCCGCTGCACGCTCCCCCCCTCGACCAGTTGCGGCGTGACCCACTTGGCGAGATTGATCGGAATCGCAAACCCGATCCCCTGGTATCCGCCGCTGCGGGAGAAGATCGCCGTGTTGACGCCGATCACTTCGCCTTTCAGATTGACCAGCGGACCGCCCGAATTGCCCGGGTTGATCGCCGCGTCGGTTTGCAGGAACCGCGCCCGCTCGACCGATCCGAGGGAACGGCCCTTGGCGCTGATGATTCCCGCGCTGACCGTCTGCTCCAGTTCAAACGGATTTCCGACGGCGATCACCCAGTCGCCGATATCCAACTCGTCCGAATCGCCCAGCCGGGCAACCGGGTGGGGCTCGTCGGCGACGAAGCTCAACACGGCCAGGTCCGTCTGCGGATCCGTCTTGACCTCTCTGACCGGCAGTCGCCGGCCGTCGGACAGATCGATCGTCACCTCGTCGGCGCCCTCGACCACGTGATTGTTCGTGAGCACGATTCCCTGCCCGATGATCACGCCCGACCCCATCCCCGGCAGCGGCACGTTCGGCTGGCGAAACGAATAGCCGGGCGATTGATCGAAGAGGTCTTCAAACGGCGTGCCCCGGAACGGATTGCTTCCGCGGAGACCGCCGCCGCGCGGTTTGGTTGTGGTCCGCACCGTGACCACCGTGGGGATCACGGCCTTGGCTGCCGATCGAAACGCCTTCGAAAGACTGTTTGCCTGGGCGATCGCCTCGCCTTGTTCGTCGGCCTCCGCCCCCAACGCGCCGAAGCGCGCCCAACTCGCGCAGATCCAGACGGTTGCGGCAAACACGAGCCAAGCTCGTTCTCTTCGCTGAAACGGCATTCTCTCCTCCGTCGTCATCGACACTCCTATTCATGACTCCCGGCGGCGCGCACGACGCAGGCCCCAGGGAATTGTCGTACCTGGCGGCCGAGTCGGCAAGGCCGATTCCCGTTCGGTCTCTTGATCCCGCCGCCCCGAACCCACGTTCCCCCCGACCGCTCGTTCCCCCTGACCGCTCGTTCCCCCCGACCGCTCGTTCCCCAGCTCCGGCTTGGGAACGGTCCCCCCCGGACGCCGGCGCTGCCAAACCCCGGCCGGGACGCCGGAAAGAGGCCTGGTTGTCGGTTCCATGGCAGGTCGGAGCCGTTCCGTCCCCCCCGCGCGGTTGCCACCCCGGGTGACTTTTTGTTATAGTGGGAAGCTGCGCCGCCCGGCGGCGCGATGCGCCGAGAGCGGCGCAAACGCGATGCGACTTGAAACAGCTCGGTTCGGTCATCTACTTTTTAAGGGAGGATTGCGTGGGAACGAAAAAGACAGGCAAGGGTCGGCGAAAGATCGGTCGGAAGAAGCGCCGCATGCGGTCCCGGATTCGCCACCGCAAAGGCTAGTCCCCGGTTGTCCCGGTCTCTGAAGCCCCGGCAGGCCGGTTGGCTCGATGGTCGGGGACTCTCAGGGGACGCGCGTTTCGGACGCCGTTTCTCGGATCGTCGTTTCTAGACAGAACCGCGTTGGCAACCTAGACTTCGGGGAGAGCCACCCCACTCCGGACAGGTTGTTCCCGTGTTTTTCAGCAGCTTCAGAAAGGCGGATCGTGCGCACATTTCTCGTTACCGGCGGAGCCGGATTCATCGGGTCCCATCTCACCGAGGCCCTGGTCAAGCGGCACGACAAGGTGCGCGTTCTCGATAACCTCAGCACGGGGCACCTTTCCAACCTGGACGCGGTTCGCGACAAGATCGAATTCATTGAGGCCGACCTGCTCGATCCGCAGGCGGTCGCCGCGGCGGTCGATGGCGTGGACTGCGTCTTCCACCAGGCGGCGCTGGCCTCCGTTCCGCGGAGCGTCGCCAAGCCGTTGGACACCCATGCCGCGTGCGTGACCGGCACGGTGATTCTTCTCGACGCGGCGCGTCGGGCGGGGGTCCGGCGACTGGTCTACGCCGCTTCCAGCAGCGCCTACGGCGATCAGCCGTTTTCCTCGAAACGCGAACGCGATCTGCCCGCGCCGATTTCCCCCTATGGCGCCGCCAAGCTGGCGGCCGAATTCTACTGCCAGGCCTTCACCTCGACCTACAAGTTCGAGACGGTCGCGATCCGCTATTTCAATGTCTTCGGCCCGCGGCAAGACCCCGACAGCCCCTATTCGGCCGTGATTCCTCTGTTCATCACGGCCATGCTCCAAGGAAAACAGCCGGTCGTCTACGGCGACGGGTTGCAGTCGCGCGACTTCACGTTCGTGGAGAACGTCGTGCTTGGCAACCTGCTCGCCGCCGACGCCCAGGGGATCAAGGGCCGCGTGTTCAACATTGCCTGTGGCGGCAACATCACGCTGCTCGAACTCGTCGCCGCAGTCAACGAGTTGCTCGGCACCGATATCCAGCCGATCCACGAGCGGCCCCGGCCCGGCGACGTCCGCGAGAGCCTCGCCGACATCTACCAGGCCCGCAAGATGCTCGGCTACGAACCCAAGGTCGGTTTCCGCGACGGGCTCCGCCGTTCGATCGAGTATTACAGAGCGTTGGCCGCGGCCGCCCGTTAGCCCGGTCTTCTCAACACCGGCAGCGCGCCTCTCGGTCGGCAGCGTCCGCCAGGACAGGCTGCCGGGGCGGGCAGGACTGGATCGCGCCTGGCGCGGTCGGGATCAATTGGAGGGCGGGCTACTGGTGTTGTCCAGGGATTGAAGCCTGCGCATTGCCTCGCGCTTTCCGATCCCGCGGATCGCCACGAGCATTGCGAACTGCTCTTGGCGCGGCCGCGTCTTGCCCTTCTCCCAGTTGTAGACCGTCAGTTGCGTCACGCCCACCAGCTTGGCGTAGTCGGCTGCCGACAGGCCAAGCCGGGCCCGTTGCGCCTTGACGGACCGCGGCGAGAACCGGTAGCTCTCGACCGCCTCCCCGCTGGGCTGCGGCTGCTCAGATCGCTTCTGCTCCCGGCCTTGCAGAAGGGCGATTCTCTTCTCCTGATCTCGCAATTGGCGCTTCAAGCGGGCGATGTCGCGCCGGTATTGGGCAACGGCCTGCTTGGTAGCGCCCGTCTCCGCCTTGATTTCCCTCCTCGCCAGGCGGCGGATTTCGTCTTTCAGCGCGGCGGCCAGATTGGCCATTGAATTCTCCTTGATCAAGTGGGGCTCGTTGTCAAGTTGCCGGACCCGTCTCCGGCTTACGTTATTATAGCCTAGAAAATAGCAGTAATGATGCCCAGCAACAAAATTAAGCACCGGGCAGAAGACACAGCCAGCGCCAGGTTCAAATCGCGACCGGAATTCGCGGTTCTCTGCGTTGCCCAGAGCACGCCATACGCTCCGCGCGACGCCAACAACCCGAGCGGGGCGTCTCAGCGGCGACTCCACGGCTGAATTATCGATCCTACCCGTTTTTTCCAGTACTCGCAAGCGTTGAGAGCCCGGCCGGCTGATGTATAGGATATATTTGCGTCGCAAACCGCCAATCCCGCGGCGCGGGGAGGCTCACCTGGCATAAATCCGCACCGTCCCGCTTTGAAACACCACGGGCCAGGCCTCCTGGATGCACAACGGCGGAGGGCTGTCCGCATCGGCCACAATCCAGCGCACGCCGCCCTCGCCGACGACCGCGCGCACGACCGCCTCATCGGGCGACGCATAAAACCGATCGCGGAGACGGCGGCGGCGATAGACTTCCTCGCCGCGGACAAAGCCGTTGATGAACAGGTGGTCCTCGCGGCCTTCATAATACATCTGGCAGCCGGCCAGATTGCTCCCTAGTGTGAAATGCCGCTTGTAGACCCAGGCGACTTCGGCCGGCCGCGCGTCGCTGCGGATCAGGTCATGAATCCAGGGGTGCAGCACGACCTGCCCCTCAGGGACCCCGGTCCGCAGGAAGGCAAGGGCCGCGAGGCGATCCGGCGGCACAAGATGAAACATCCGCGGCCGCTCGGCATAGGCGGCGGCGATCAGCCAGACCTGCCAGCCGGCGATTGCCAGCGGAATCCACCATTTGGGCCGGCGGATCTCCCTCACGGCTTGGACCAGCACGCCCGTCCCGCCGATCGCCAGAAGCATCCAGGCGCAGGTGGTCAGCCGGTAAATGTTCGGCGTCTCCCACCACTGGCCACCGGCAGTGTGCCCCCAGACGAGAACGCAGGGGACGGCGTATCCGACCGCCGCGATCGATGCGACCCAGTCGACCGCCGGGTCCCCCGGGTTGGACCGCCGCCGGGCGGCCAGGGCGACGACGCCGAGCAGGGCGAGGTTCACGAACCGCAGCACGAAGTAGCCGGCGAAGCCGGCATGATAGATCGCCTCGCCGGCGATTTCTTCCAGCGGCCCCGGCGCCGACGCGCTGCCGGTCTTCACGACCTCGGCGACCGGCTTGCCGCGCTTCCATGCATAGATCTGCGCAAGCCATCCCGGCGGGTCCGGCGCCCGCAGCCGGTCCCGCCATTCGTCCGCGTACGAGGCGAGGTAGACATTCTTGAACTTGATTTGCGGCGGCGATTCCAGCCGGGCGCCGAGGTAGAGCATGTTCACCGCCAGCGCGCAGCCGAGGCAGGCGGCGCCGGTCGTGGCGGCCCGCAGTCGAACCTCGCGCCAGGCAGGAGCCGCCCCCGCCTGCCCGGCGCGCTGCCCGCGGCGACTGACGACCAGCCGAGCCGCGGCGGCCGCGGTCCAGACCGCCAGTCCGCCGGCCGCGGCCGCGGCGGTGAAGACTTCATAGCAGGGCATCGCGGCGACCAGCACGACGCACCAGGCGAGCCAGCGGCTGCGCCGCGCGGCGCGGTGACGATCGAGCGACCCGATCGCCAGCAGCAGCAGGGCAAACGACAGGTCGAGTGTCTTGTCTTGGGGGGTGAAGCGATTAAATCCGAAGATCGCCAACGCCAGGCACGCCAGCCAGGGTGAGCGGAGCCAGCGTTTGGCGAAGCCCAGCACGGCGAACGAGCGGACCGCCACGCCGAAGGCCGCCGCGTAGAACCAGAAGCCGTCCAGATAGTCGATGCCGGCCCCGACATCGAAACTCGCCACGAAAAGGTGCGGAAAATAGTGGCTCGGAAAGACATAGCCTGAAATCCGCAGCGCCGCCGGCGGCACCGCGTGGCGGAGCGCTGCTGAGGGCGACATGTTCGTCATCTTGTCGGAATAGAGCGCCCCATAGAGCCGCAGCCCGTCCGCATCCCGGCGCACCAGCGCCGCGGTCTTGGCGAAATAGCCCGCGGCCAACACGGCCGCCAGCAGCAGCCCAACGAGGATCGGGCGGGCGGGCCGCCGCGCGATTCGCTTCAGGAACGAGGCCCGGCGTCTGGGGTCGAACCAGCGCCGCGGCCGGCGGACAACGTCGATCAAGAATGGCAGGGGAGCCAGAAGAATGTGGAATCGCTGCCAGCCGCCGGCCGCCAGGGCGAAATAGGCCAGACTCGTCCAGAGCGTCCCCAGCACGGCGGTCAAGGCCCAGCGCTCCCAGAGACCGCCCGGCAAGAGGCCAAGCCGCCTCCGCAGGACATGCCCGGGCGCAAGCACCGTGACCAGCAGCACGGCGCAGAACCAGGCCGCCTCGCCGAGCGAGTAGTCCGGAATGACCAGGGCAAGGTCGGTGGAATCAACCATGGCACACTCGCCGCAAAGGCTCCCGCGCGCGGTTCACCGCGAGAGGGAGCACGCGCGGCGGGCAGGATCCGTCAATCCCGGCGGGAGATCAGCCCTCAAAACTCGCCGGAGAGTTCATATTTCAGGTCGGCGGATTTCTTTCCGCTCAGCCAGCGGACGAGGGCGGCGGGCCCATCGACCGGCCGGGCGAACGACAGGAAATCGATCTGGACAATCAAGCCGGTGCGGGCAACGCTCCCCCCGATGCTCGAATAGCGGTCGGCGCCGCGCACGACGCCATCGCCCTCCATCGGCAGTTGGCCGAGGCGCTCGCCGAACTTCCGGCTCCAGGCCTCGTGTTTCTCCTGAAATGCCTGGGCCGCCGCCTCCCGCGCGGCAGGCGCCGCCGCTTGCCCGCCCGCACCGTCCGGGCCCTCGCCGCCGTCGTCCTCGATCGATGCAAACGCCGGTTTTTGGCGAAACAGCTCGATCAACTCCCGCTCGGCCGGCGCGACCGCCTGCTTCTGCAACGCGTCGATCCGTTCGGCGCGGATCCGGCGGCTTGTCTCCCGCAGTTGTTTGGCGAGCGATTCCACCTGCTCCCCGTCCCCTTTGCGGTGCGCCTCGGCGATCTGCCGCCGCAGCCGCAACTGGCGCGGGTCGTCGTGGACCGCCTCCGCCTCGAGCAGTTGCCGATAGAGCCCTCTCGCATCGCGCTGCGCTGGGCCAAGCGGCAGGTCGGGATGCCACGGCGGCACGAGATTCATCGATGGCGGTCCCGGCAGGTAGGCCTGCAAGGCCCGCTCGATTTCGATCGCCGCATCGGCATCGGGAGCGATTGCAGCGAATGCGAAGCGGTTCTCATAGGGCGCCGCGGCGACGGAGACTCCGTCGGCCTCGGCGTTCCAGCCCTCGGCCCAGGCTTCGCCGGGGGCGTCTTCCGCGGGGATCGCGAGCATCAACAAGTTGCCGAACAACACCAGCGTCGCGCCGGCTGGAACCTGGTTGCGCGACTCGTCAAATGCCGCCTTCGCTTCCTCGTGGGCGGCGAACCGGGCAATGATCGTCTTTTCACCAGGCGCGGCCGGGGCCTCGCGCAGGCCGGCCCGTTCGATCGACTCGGCGGCGATCGGCTGCCGGGGAGCGTCCGCCGCCGCCCGGAAGAAATCCGCCAGGTCCACCTGTTGGCCGATAACCAGCAGGGCCAGCAACACGGCGGCCAGGACAATACTGCCGGCGTAGGCACCGCCGAGAACGATCGTCGCCAGAACGCCGGGCGGCCGGGCGTTCAGGGCCTCGAACGCCTGGAGCGTGAACTGGGCCAGATTCTTGTCGGAAAGCCGCTGCGGAAACTGGCTGCGAATTTCGCCGGCGATCGCCGAGACCGCCTCGGGCGAAATCGACTGGTCGTCGGGCGAAGTGGCCGCGACCCCGCGCCGGCGGAGCGTCTCGACGACGCGGGCCATGCGGAAGGCCACCGGCAGCGCCATCGCCATGAGGAATCCGAAGACTGCCAGAATCGGGTCCGCCAGCAGGTAGGCCCCCGCCAACAGGGTGCAGACGGCCAGGAGGCGAAACCCCGCGTCGAGCACGTAGTGGCGGCAGAACAGCAGTGCGTGCATGACCCAACCGCCGTCGAGCGGGATCAGCGGAAGCAGGTTGAAGCCGTTGACCAGCACTGTGAGCATCGCCCCCGCCAGCAGCCAGGGAATGTCGTAAGCCATCGCCAGCACGCCCAGTGCGGCGGCCAGGAAGATGCCGGGCAGCGGTCCGGACAAGGAGACGATGACTTTCTTCCACCCCGGCACATTGTAGTGATGGCCCGCCACCGCCGCCCCAAATAGAGGGATGAAGAACATCCGCACGTTCTGGTAGCGAAACAGCCGCATCGCCGCGAAGTGGCCCAGCTCGTGGATAAACAGGATCGGCAGCAGGAGGAGGACGAACTGCCACGACCAGACAGCCTTTCCCAGGGCGATGAAGAACAGCACCGAGACGACGAGCACGGTCAGGGCCGCGCCCCAGCTCGAACGCTTGTTGCGGAGCTTCTCGATCTCGTTCAGAATGGTCAGGTCCTGCGCGCGGTCTTCTCCGTCCGGCCCCGCGGACAGGGCTGCGGCGGCGGCCTCGGCGACCTGTCGCTCTTCTTCCGGCGGAATCGGTGCGAAGACGCCGCGCTCGACGTGGAAGTCGCGGAGCATCGCATGATGCGCTTCAACGGCCGCGACCAGGTCCGCTTCGCCGCGCACCGGGGCGACCGTCTTGAAAAGCTGCTCCTCCTGGACGGCGCGCTGGTGCGCAGCCCAAAGGGTCTCGGGCGCGGCGCCGACGAGCCGGTTCTCGCGGCAGCCGGGCGGGGCCAGAATGTCCCGCCGGCCCGCCGTCGACACCAGGTAGCTGCCGTCGGTGAAGCGCGTCAGGAACATCGGGAAGAAGTATTGCCGGGGCGGCCTGGGAAGACGCCAGATGCGGCCGTGGAGCTTGGCGAACGTCTGGCCCGACGGGTGCACGTACGCCGCCTGGCAGATCTCGGTCTGATGCTGGATGTCGTGGACCCAGTAGCAGACCGGCGCGCGGAACCCGATTGCCTCGATCGCCTCGTGCAGGGCGTGGAACTTGCTCCGCGCTTCGGCGGGCAGGTCGCCGGGGGCGACCCGGAATGGAGCGAGCGAATCGACGTTCGGATCGTCGACCGATCCCGGCAGCCCGATTCTCAACCACTTGGCCAGCCAGCCGAAGACGACCAGCGGACTGCGCGTCCCCCACCAGTATTCGCGCAGCGTCACGCGCGTGCTGTCGAGCCTGTAGAACATCGAGCGCCTTTCGCACGAGCCGGACACCGATCAGATCGCCAGGCGGCCCACAAGGCGGCATGATACCAGGAAAACCCGCGGTTGTCAGCGGCGGGCATGCCGCCCGCCCGCTCCGCGCCGCCGGGGTTCGCCAGCGACCACTTCGTCTACCCCTGGGGCTCCACCCCATGCCGCCGGGCCATGGTTTCCGGGCTCATCGCCCCAGCGCGGACGAGAATCTGGTCGGCCTGGGCTTCGCGCAGCCGGTCGCGGACGGCGAGGCTCGGCGGCACGGCGCTGATCTCGACGGTCTCGGCGGCCTCTCTGGGCAGACGGCCGGCGGCCGCTGCCGCGGCGACAACCCGCTCCATCACCTGGAGGTCGTCGTCCACCAACTCGTACTGCAAGCGCTGGAACATGCGGACGGCGGGGCCCTCGGCCACCATCGTCGAGGCGTAGCTGGCGTTCGAGGCGTCGCTGGTGAGCATGAATTCGGGCATCACCAGCCGCGCGGCGATCGCCCGCAATTCGGCCTGGAGTACGATCACGTAGCGTCCCGCGTCGATCGCGGCCGCGGGGAACTCGTAGTCGGTGCCCGCGAACGCGTCGAGGATCGTGCCGGGCGGATAGCGGCGGAAATAGCCTGTTCGCCCCGTGGACGGGTCGACCCGGGCGGTGTCGGACTGGCTTTGGACGAAGTGCTCGATCGCTCCCCGCGTGCCGAAGTCGTGCTTGCGGATGATGGCGATCGCCGACTGGATTTCGGCCACCGCGCTCATGTTGCGGAGCAGCCGCTCGGCGCGGCGGAGGTTCTTGCGGACGGGATAGTAGAGCGGCAGGCCACGCTTCACGTTCCCGTCGACGTTCGCCTTGCGGTGCTGGACCCACTCGGCGCCGATCCAGGCCCCGTCGACGCAGTAGCCGCGGACGGTTTCCACGTCGGCCGCGTCGGTGCGGATGCCGAACGTGGTGCTCGGATCGGATTGGCTGCCGCGGGGCGCGGCGACCTGCTCGGGCTCGATGAACCGCACGTGGGTCATGCCGGCCGAATCGACGAAGAACCGCAAGAACGCCTCGCCGTCGCGATCGCAGCGGCGGATGATCTCCTGCTGCCGGCGCCGCCAGCGATTCACGTGGACGAACTCGTCGAGCACGGCCTGCACTTCCGCCACCAGGCTGGCAGGGCAGCGGCCGCCCGGTTTCGCCGCCGCCCGGTAGGCGTGTCCCGGGCCGACGACGTACGAAATCCGATTCTCGTGGCCGTTGATGGCGAACTCGTTGGAGACGGCCAGCGCCCGGCACTCGGCGCGGATCTCGGCAAGCTGCCGTTCGCTGGCAAACGGCACGGCCGACTCCTGCGCCAACCCGCCGGCAACCATCGACCAGCGTGTGCCATCGGCGTCGTCGAGAGGTTCCGCCGGATCGACCAGGTTGTCGGCCAGCCGGTCGAAGATTTCGAGGAGCCGAGAGTAGGTGGTGGCTCGGGGCATGGGACAGCTCCTATGGGGTGAAGGGCATGTTTCATTCGATGGGCAGCCGCCGCGGCAGCCCGTCGGCGTAAGCGTTTCCGGCGGCGTACTGTTCGGCCAGCCGAACGGACATTTCGAGGGCGTCGGGGCCATCGTCGTGGTCGCCGGCGGGGAAGTCGCGAAGCTGGTCGGCCAGCCGCAGCGTGCCCGGCGAGCCGGACTTGAATTTCAGCCGCCCGGCGGCAAGGTAGGGGCCGAGCCGGCGGATGCGGACGAGCTTGTTGACGCGGTTGTCGATCCGTTGCACGCCCGGAGCCAACACCCCTTGGCGGCGGAACTCGGCTTCCAGCTCCGCGCCGAGCAGCTCCTGGAACTGGTTGGCCTCGACGCCGAACACGTGCGGCCGGAACCGCCGGTAAAGGGCCACGCCGTCGGCCACGATCTGGGCGACGGAGCGGCGGGCGAGATCGGCCTCGGCATGGAGGACGCCGCGGCGATCCACGGCGAGCATCACGAACGCCGAATAATCCCCGCGCCGCGCGTCGGCCCCCTTGCTCGGGTCGAGGGCCAGGGTCTTGATCGCCGGCGTCGCCGGCCACTCGTCGAACCAGGCCCGCTCGTCGAAGTATTCCTCGGGCCATTCGCAGTCCTCCGGCGCGATCGGCGCGTTCTGTTTCTCCCGTTCGAAGGCCGCCCGCCCCCCCTCCGCCCGCATGCACATCAGGGTGTAGAGACTCTCCAGCTCCGGCCAGAGCACCTCCGCGCCTGCGTCCATTTCCGTCCGGTGTTCGCGGTAGAACCGGGCGGCGGCGCGCTGGGCGTCCCGGCGATCGACCGCGGTGTAAATCGCTTCCCACTCCTGCCACAGCGAGATTGCCGCCGGCCAGCGGAGAATCGCGCGAAACACGCGCGAGGTCCAGCCCGGAGTCCGGCAAAGCCGCATCGCCAGGGCGTCGCGATGCAGCGCCGTGGCCAGGTGGACAACGTTCGTCTCCGGCGTTCCCGCCTTCATCAGCGAGCCCTGGAACCAGTCGCGCGATCGCTGCCGGGCGGCGGCCGAGCGCATCTGGTCGTCGCTCTCCAGGTCGTCGCAGATGATCAGCGTGGGGCGGTGGGCCCGAAACCGCCGGCCGCGAATCCGCTGGCCGGTCCCGAACGCGTCGATCGCCACGCCGTTGGCGAGCACGATCGACCCGGCGCGCCAGACCGGCCCCCTGCCGCAGGAATCGGGATACGCCCGGGCCAGCACCGGATTGCCGGCCAATTCGTTCTTGAGGTTCCCCAGGTGGGCCTCGGCCTGCCGCCGGGTGTCGGAGACGATCCAGATGTAGGGTTCGCGGCCTTCGACCGCTTCGCGGAGCGGATAGGCAAGCGCGGCGACCGTCGACTTGGCCGCCCCGCGCGGCGCCAGCAGGTTGACCTTCCGCCCCCGCCGGCAGACGGACCAGTCCAGCTGGCCGCCGAGCCAGCCGTGCATCGACGAGGGGGGGCGCGTGAAATGATCGGGCAGAAAGAACCGCGACCAGGCGATCAGGTCCAGACCGGCCGCACTGGCGTCCACGCGCCGCGCCCGACCATGCCGCTCGGCCAGCCCGTCGCGCACCCGGCGGAGCAGATGGACCATCCAGTCGGGGATCGGTTCGTCGGAGTAGAACGGTCGTGGTGGCATGAAGAAAAGGGTTCGGGGTTCAGGGTCCGGGGTTCAGGGTTCAGTCTTTCATGCCGCGCGCTCTCCTCGTTCCCAAGCTCCCGCTTGGGAACGAAGACACATTTCCGGCCACCAACCACCAACTACCGACTGCTAATCGCTGGCGGCTGACGACTGGCGGGCGGCAGCCGGCGGCTGACCGCTAACCGCTTCCCGCGTCAGCGCGTCGAGGCGGGCGAGCACTTTCTTGCGGAATCGGGCGGCGGGGATTTCCTCTTCGATGATCTGCGAGAGCTTGGCGACCAGCCTGGCGATTTGGCCGATCGTGATTGCCTCCGGCGCGCGCGGCGCGTAGTGTTCCGGATGGCGGCGTTCGAGCGCCCAGGCGGCGGCGCGCCAATACTGGTCCTTCTTCGACGCGTCGAAGATTCGCTTCATGAAGTTGACCTCCGAGTCGCCCTTCGCCTTCTCCAGCGCGGCGGCGAAGTCCGCATCCAGCCGCGCCTCCCGGCAGATCGTCGACGGCGAGCAGTTGACGATTCGGGCGGCCGCGCGGAGGCTGCAACCGATCGCGAGGACTCCCAGAATCCGGCCCCGCTTCTGGGAGTCTTCGAGAATCCGTTTTCTCTTGCCTCGTCCCATGCCTCGAATCCTTGCTTGATCAGCGACAACCAGCGCCGCCGCGGTATTCAAACGACACGACCGCGCGCCCGGCGGAATCGCGGTAGATGCCGGAAAATCGCCTGCTGCCGCGGGTCCCGGCGCGCTTCACGCCCACCGCCCGCCAGCGGCCGTTGCGGCGGAGGTGGCCGATCATCGCCGGGTGGCTCGTGGTGATGCTCACCCGATGCCCCTGTTCCGCATGCCAGCCGGCCACCGCGCCGAGCAGCGCCGCGCCGATCCCGATCCCCTGGTAATCCGGCAAGGTCACCAGGCGGCCGACCCGGCGATGTCGTTTGCGCCCGATCAGCGAAACGGTCGAGCAGAAAGCGACCGGGCGGCCTTCCCAGACGGCAGCGAAACAGCGCGATGCGGGGCTCAGCAAGCCGGTCAGATAGTGATGCGGCGCAAACAGCCGCCAGACAGATCGCCGGCAGCGAAAGACTTCCAGTTCGATCGCCGGCCGCCGAAGCCGCCTCCCGGCCAACTCGCCGGTGGCCATGTCGAGCATCCAGTCGGGCCCCAGCCAGTCCGCCACGTCATCGTGGCAGGTCACCGCCACGAACCGGCAAGCCAAGCGGCCCGAGCGGATCGCCTTGGCGACCGCCGCCGAGGCGACCCGGGCGACCGTCCGGTCGACGACGCTCGTGAACTCGTCGAAGACGACCACCGAATCCTCCGGCGGACTCCCCTCCGCGGCCCGCAGCAGGACGCGGGCGAGCTCGCAGCGAAATCGCTCACCGGTCGAAAGCACATCGTAGGGCTTGATCCAACTCGGGGGCGAACTGAAGCCGACCGCCGTCAGCGCGCCGATGATCTGCTTGATCGGCCGCTCGCCAAGGCAGTCGATCACCGCCCGATCCTCCGGCCAAGGTTGGGGCCGCGCCAATCCGTAAGGAAACAGGTGCCGGGCGACGGTCGACTTGCCGCTGCCCGACGGGCCGACGATCAGGCCGATCCGCCAGGGACCATCGAGCGCCGGTGCTTCGAACCGCAGCCGCCGCACGGCCCTTTCGGCCAGCGGCACGTCAAACATCCCGGCCACCTGGCGAACGCGGAACGAGTCATGAATCGGGCAGGTAAGGGTAAGCATGAAGTAAAGGGTTCGGGGTTCAGGGTTCAGTTCTTTGTCAGACTGCTGACTGCAGACTGCTGACCGCTACGCTACAAGTTCATCAGCCGGCACTTGCGGCCTTCAGCCGTCAGTTGCTCGTAGAGGCTCCGCTGGTCGTCCTCGTCGGCGCACTCGACCACGATCTGGTAAAGCTCGGCAACGTCGATCGGGCTCGGCGGCAAGTCGTCCTCCTCCTGGCTGGTCCGGCTGCCCAGACGATCGAGCGCCTTCCGCAGGGCTTCGTTCTCCGTCGTGACCGACGAGAGCAACTCGTCGAGCATCGCCTCGTTGGCCTCGGCCATGGCCCCCAGGGGGTCGTAGAGGGCGAGCAGCTTGGCCGCTTCGTCCTCGTCTACGTCGAGCACCAGGACGGGCACCTCGGCGTCGGACGTCAATTCCGCGCGGAGATGCCCGTCGATCAGCTCCAGCGATCCGTCGTCAAGCTCACGGGCAACCAGCGCGCCGGCATAGCCGATCTCGGCCAAGATGCCGCGGATCGCGTCCTGCTGCGAGCGGGGATGGGTCCGCCAGTTTCTCGGGTTGGGCCGCAGGCTGGCGGCCGGAATGCGGCGCAGGGCCTTGATGCGGTCGCGGATCTGCATAGCGGGCAATTCCAGGGTCAGGGAAACGAAAAAACGCTTCAAAGTTCAATCGCCATGAGCAGCCCGGCGACCTGGCGGGGCGCCGATTGGCCATTGAAAAAGTGAACCTTGAGACTTGAGCCTGCGCCTCTATTCCATCTCGCGCAATCGCTGGTCGAGATGGTCGAGTTGGATTTCGTGGCGATCGAGCCGAGCGGTGTGCTCGGCCGCCTGCTCCCAGAGCCGCTGCTGGGCCTCGGCGACCTTCTCGATCTTCTCGCACAGCTCGGCCAGCTTGGCGACAAGCACGGCCAACTTGCCATGCACCATCAGCATCCACGGGCCAAACGCCAACAGCGCGGCAAGCACGACCGAAACGATGATCTGCCATTCAGCGGTGGACAGGGGACTCTCCGGAATGTCGAATGTCGAATGTCGAATGAATGTCGAAGGCGAAGTGTCGAAAGGCTGTCGAAGCCCAAAGCGCGAACACGGAGAAGTCGGAGGCTTCAGGCTTCGACATTCGTCATTCGTCATTCTTTCGTCATTCGACATTCGTGATTCGCTATTCTTTCGACACTCGTCATTCGACATTCGTCATTTCCTTGACTCAGGCCTGGGCATCCTTTTCCCGGTTCGGGCTGGCGGCCGGGCCGCGTGGTTCCTCGCTGGGGCGAACGCCGTGTGGGATCGGCACGCGGTTCGCATCGCCGCCGAACGAGACGGCCATGTCGAATATCTCGCTGAGCGACGCATAGAGCATCAGCGACTCGCGGGGCGTGATCCGGTAGGTCGCGTAGCGGCTGTCCAGCCGCGTGGCCTCGACGATGTGCTGGTCGAGGGCCGTGACGAACATCCGCGCGTCGACGTTCCGCAAATCGACATCACACAGCAGCGGCACGTTCGGGTCCGAGCCGTCGAGCCGGTAAGGCAGGTCGAACTCGCGGCCCGCCGGCCGTGCGACCTCCTCGCCGGCGGGACTCTTGTCGTTCACGTCGTCGAGCAGGGTCAGATTCAGGTCCCGCGCCCGTTCCTGCAACGTCTTGATGTCGATCTGCTGCGGATTGTGCGTGATCTTGCGGCGGAGGAAATCCAGCCGCACCAGGTGCTCGATGATGAAATCGTTGGTCGCGGTGTCCCAGCCGCTCTGCACGCCGAACTCGCCATCCTGGAGAATCTGCCCGCGGAACAGCAGGCAATGGCCCACGTAGGTGTGGATCGAACGGTTGCGGAATCGCGTGATCGAGTCTTCAAACGTGTCTTTGCCGGGGACGGACATGGCAGGCTCCTTGGGGGGAAAGGGTTCAGGTAGAGGGTTCAGGGTTCAGTTTCTTGCAGTGCACCTCGTTCCTAATCGCCGGCTTGGGAACCAGGTAGAGGGTTCGGGGCGCAGGCTCTGGGGTCGGGCTTGGGTGGAGGGTCCGAGGTTCAGTCTTCAGCGAACCAGGCAAATCCATCTGAGCCATCAAGTTGCCCACTCCTACCAGGCCAACACAAAAATACGGAACCCTGAACCCTCTACCTGGACCCTATGTCGGCTCTGCCGGCAACGGCTCCGCGTCGTGGATTCGCAGGAAGCGGTCGCAAACGCGGCGGCGGACGTTTTGGGCCCAGCGGGCGACGGCGTCGTCGGCGCCGGCCTCCATCTGGCACAGTTCGCGGTCGTATTCCCGGCCGAGCGTGGCGTCGGCCGTCGCGCTGCGGCCCGACAGGGCGTAGACCGAGTTGAGCTGCCTGGCATAGCGGTCGTTCCACGGGCCCGGCGGCCGGCGGGAATCGCCGGGCGCGGATTTCTCCCCTTTCCGGCGCTCGGCTCTGCGGCGGAGGATCGCCAGCCCGACGCGCAGGGCGAGGACCGCCGCCAGCGAAGGGGGCGCCGTCCATCCCAGCGCGGCCAATAGGCTCGGCAGCACCGCGGCCAGCAGGCTCGGCGCGGCGGAGCGAGCGGCCTCGCCGGCGGCCGCCGGCAACTGCTCCTGCCCGGCCGGCGCCTGCCGTTCGAGCCGCTCGCGGAGTCCGCCGATCGCGGAGAGCGCCGATTCAATCGTGGCCAGCCTTGAGGCCAGCGCCTGATCGCCGGCGGATTTCCGCCGCGCCAGGGCGTCGAGTTGCCGCTCCAGGGCGTCGAATCGCCCGAGGATTGCCGCCGGCTCCGCCAGCGACTCGTCCGCGGATTGGGGCAAGCTTGCTGGCGCGTCGCCGGAGGGCGGCGCTGGCGATTCGGGCGGCCCGTCCGGCGCGCGCGGGCTGGGCAGCAGCCGTTCCAGGAACCGCCGCACGCGGCCGCAGTATGTGGCGTGAACCGTGCGCCCGTCGGTGCCCCAGACAACGCCCACCAGCTCACCCCCCGCGTTGAGCACCGGTCCACCCGAATCGCCGTCGCGGGCAGCGCCAGCCAGGCAGAGGGTCTCATACGTCGCCGCGCCGGAGCGGTTGGTATAGCCGCGGGCGCGGCCGCTGCTACAGCGGTAGGCGCCGTCCGGACCGTAACCGCAGTGCTCCAGGGGTTCGCCCGGCCGCGGCGCTTCCGCGGCCAGGCGGATCGGCTCGATGCCGGGCGAGTCGATCCGCAGCACCGACAAGTCCCAGGTCGTGTCGATCGCCAGCAGCGCCGCGCCGGTTTGCCGCCCGTCGGAGAAGACGACCCACACGCGGCCGGTCCCCTCGTTGAACAGGTGGGCGCAAGAGAGGACCAGCGCGGACCGGCCATCGTCGTGGACCACGCTGCCGCTGGCATACAGGCGGCACCGCCCGACCGCCTGGACAACGCGGACCACCGCCCGCGGCCCCGGCGACGGGCAACTTCCACCGACGCACTCGGCGCGCGAACCGGCCACGGCCGCAGGGAGGATGGCGGCCGCGCAGACCGCCGCGGGCAATTGCCGGAGAATTCTCAAGGCACAAGCTCCAATCATCAACAGCAGCCGAGTTGCCGCATTGCGCAAAACCATCTTGCTCGAGCCCCGATGCTTGGACCTTGGACCGTGGACCCTATCTCCTCTGTTTCCTGCCTACTTCAGCGTGAAGCGGTACCGGTAGAACGGGCTTCGCGCCAGATCGGCCGGTTCGGTGAGCCGATCGGCCAGGTGCGGCACCGGGTCGACGCCGCCGCCGAGCCGATCGGCCATCACGCACGCCTGACTGCAAAACGGCGGCCAGCGGCTCGGTTGATCGTCGTTAAGACTGGGGCGGACAAACATCCGCACGAGCGGCAGGTGGAGCGCGGCCGCCGCGACCAGGCCCAGGTAGCCATAGTCGCAGCCGGCCAACCGCCGCATGAAGGCGACGGCCGCCGCCGCGCTGTACTCCGGCCAGCGACCGCCGGGATTGGCCTGGTAGACGTCGATCCGCCCCGGCCGGCGGCGAACCTGGCTGGAAAGGGTCACGGCCCGGCCCCCGTACCATCCGCGAATCTCCAGGCAGAACAGGTCGTTGCCCCACCAGGCGGCCTTGGCGGCGTGGCTGTGGACGCCCCGGCCGGCGACGGAGATCACGCTCCGCCGGCGAAACAGCAGCAGGTCCCCATCGGCGATCTCGCACCGCGCTGCGGAGTAGGGGACGAGGTGAACGTGGTTGGGAGATGGCATCGCGGGTCGGATAGGGGTTCGGGGTTCAGGGTTCGGGAGCGATATACGGGGAAGCGGTGTAGTTCGTCGGGCAAACGGCCAGCAGGCAATTGCGATGCTGCTGCTTCCGCCGCGCGACGCGGACCTCGGCATACCGCCGCTGGTGTTCGGGCTTGAGGTCGAGGCCGAGCGGCCTCTCGAGCGGCACATCCGGCGGCAACCGCCCCGTCCGGGCAGACCGCTTGCGCGCGGAACAGAGAACACAGGGCATCCTCACCAGGCCGCCGCACTCCGGGCAGCGGCGCGGAGGCCCCTCCGGTTCGACTTGCCCGCGGATTTCGAGCGCCTCGTCGCTCCACCGCTCGCCCGACGCGATCGCGCTGATTGTGCCGCAACTGACCTTCAGAAGCTCGGCAATCTGGCGATAGCTGTGGGTCCGCTCGGCCAGAAGCTGCTTGATTCGGCGGATCACTACGGGCGCAAGCATGGCTGGGGAAGATCACCGGTTGCAGGTCACGGGAATTTGACCTCGTTCCCAAACTCCCGCTGGGGAACGCTCTTGCCTTGGGCAAGAACCAAAAAAAAGGCCCGCCGCCGGAAACGGTCGTTCCGGCGGCGGGCCCGTAGGGATACCCGACCTCGCTTGAGGTCGAGCTCACTCGATACCTGATGCTCGTGTATCAGCCTAACAAATCAGCAGAAATTTACAAGTACTTTTCTGAACGCTTGCCGATTTTCTCGCTGTCAGCAAGAAAGGCCATCAGCCGTCACCAGACAATCAAGAGGGAGGGTTGGCGATCCCCCGGATGAAGGCTGACGCCTGACGGCTGACGGCTGACGGCTAGTAATAGTGGTTCAACTGGAGCATCACCTCGGCGTCGAACTCGCGGTCCGCGTCGCAGCGCAAGGGGCAGGCGGCGGCCACGGTCAACCGCGTCGCCTCGAACAACTGGAAGTGAACGCCGCCGGTGAGGTTCAGCAGGTCCTGCCGCCCCGCCAGGTTGGTGATCGTGTCGATTTCATACGGGGAGGGCGTCACCACGAGATCCCCGGCGGGCGCCTCGTCGGGCGGCTGGAGCGTCGTGGTATAGTGGAGTTCCACCATCGGCGCCACGCCCTTGAGGAACGGCGCGTTGGGGGCCCGGTACACCCAGTAGCCGATGTTCATGTCGAGAAACAACAGCGACTGGTCCTGCAAGCGCCCCTCGGCGCCGCGGATTCGCGTCAGGTTTCCGTTGGCGTCGAAATCAACCTGGGCGAACATCTGCCCGAACAGGCGGTCGGTGGGCACCCAAAGGTATCCGATGAACGGCTGGAAATGCACCGCCTCGTTTTCGACGCTGGCCAGCGTGGTCACCCCCCCAACTCCGTCGTCCAGGATCAACTCCGAATCAGCGCCCGTCGGAAACACGATCCCCAGCCCCGCCGCCAACGCGCTGCGCTGGCTGCGGCAGAGCAGCGTCTTGACGGCCATCGCCACGTTGCCGAACTCGGTCCCCTCAAGCCCCGCGTCCTGGCCGACGACCTGCGACGCATCCAGACCGCGGGCGAACGGGACCCTCAACTCGACGGACCAGTTCTCGTCCCAGAACGTCTTCTCCAGGCCGAAGGTGAACCGGTCGAGCGGCAGCGCCGGCCCATCAAACGTCTCCAAGGCATTGGCGAAATGGTTGTAGTTGAAAAAAAAACGATCCATGGGGATCGGGCTGTTGTTTTCGGCAATCTTGAAGTTGCGATCGCCGCCGGAGATGGAAACCGGCGAGGCGCCGCCTTCGATTTCGTCGATCGTTATGTAACTGTAGTTGCCGCCGAGAAAATCGCCGATCATGTGGGGCGCGGCCGATGAGGGCGCGCGGGCCGCCCCGAACGAGCCCGCCAGGGCCGCTGCCTCGGGCGCCGCGGCTACTTCGGGCGCCCCTTCCGCCCGCTCGTCACCGGGCGAAGGGGCGGGTTTCGCCGCTTCCACCCCGGGCGGCATCGGCGCCGCGGGCGCCGGCGGGCAGACCGCCCCCGCCCTCCGACCCAAGCATCGGGCGCAGCGGCATCCGATCCCCCGAACGCCCGAATGCTCAACGGAGACAGGGCCCAACGGGCCGGCCGCTCCGGCCTCGGACCGCCCGGCGGCGGCCGCCGGTCCATCGAACCCGTGCGACGACAGGCCCACCGGATGGACCAGCGTCGCGGTTGCAGTCCCCGCCGCCGGCGGCACGGGCGCTTCGAGGACCCGCTCGTCGGTCTCCTTGCCGTCCACCGCCGTCGGCCCCTCCTTCCGTTCCTCGACCTCCGCCGGGGCAACCGTCGGAATCTGGTTGCACGCCCGCAGCGCCATCTCGGCTGCGGCGCGGACGCGGGCCGAAGGCTCCTTCCAGCAGCCGTTCGCATCCGTGGCCAAGGCCACGTCCCGCAGTTTGTCCTTGACTTGCCGATCGCAGCACGTCGCCCGATTGCAGAGCGCGCACGGATTGCCCGCCGCCCTGCAAAAGGCCACGGCCGCCTCGTAGCGGACATCCTCCGTGCAGTCGTCGAGCGCCGCGAGCAGCGCTTCCTTGACACCCGGGTAACAACCGCAGGCGATCTCGGCCAGATATTTGATCGCCTTGATCTTCTGGGGTTTAAGGTCCTCCTGCTGCTTGATCTCGGCCGCCGCCTTGATCGCCGGATTGTCCGACGCCAGGTTGGCCGGATCGGCCAGGGCCTTCAGCCGCGGCTTCCGCTCCAGCCCGGGATGCTCCCCCTGGCGATTCATCAGGCCGTCGTACGAGCGGTGGACGGTCTGCGGAATGCCAAGAAAGTGCCACAGCGTGTGCGGCGCCGCGGGCGCCTGCTGTGCCTGGCCTCGGTCTTGGCCCCCAAAGAATACCGCCCCAACGACAACCATCCCAACAAGATACGCGGTTCTCATTCCCCCCATCCTCTGACCCCCTCCGGGTCAGAAAAGTGCTCCTGCCGCTTGCCTGGTTCAACGGCCAGCCCCTCGCACTCCCCCGAGCCGGCAACCCGTAAGAATATCCCACAAAGTTACCTACCCCCAATGGGCTGTATCAGAGCGGATCGACATCGGTCGTTTTTCGACTTGAGCACCCGCTGCGCCGAATTCGGGCGATTCGCTGGCGGCGGGCGCGTCGTGCCGATTGGGCAGACTGTGCGCCCTCGACAGGCGGGCTGTACGGCCAAGGCGGATCCCCAACAAGGGGATGGCCGCTTGCCGCAGAATGCGTCTCCAGACGCGTCGGAGCCGCCAACCGGTTCGTGGAACGCCTCTCCGAGTCCGTCGAAGCTCGATCCGGTTGGCGGCTCTCTCGGTTTGCCAACTTGTCCGCAGACTTCACCCGCCCAGCGAAGACGTCTGGGAGACTAGTCCGCGGCGGCCGACTCGTCGCCAACGGCTTCTGCCTCGCCGCTCTTGGACCCGGCGATCTTGTCGTGGAAAAGGACGAGGAACGCAACGGTCATCACCGCAGACATGGCCGTCATCGTCAACCAGACGGGCTTCCAATCCACGACACCCGCGGCCGACTTGCTCGCGTCGCGGAGCCAGGCCGTCACGAAGTTGCCGATGATCGTGCCGACGCCGTATGTCAGCAGGAACATGATCCCCTGGGCCTGGGCGCGAAGACTCGGCGGCGCCTTCTTGTCGACGTAGACCTGGCCGCCGACGAAGTAGAACCCGAAGATCAGGCCGTGAACCAGGATGGCCACGAAATACAGCGCGGAGATGTCGGCCATGTCTCCCAACCAGAACGCCGCATAGCGAACCGTCAGGGCAATCAACCCGAGAATCAGCGTCCAACGAATCCCGCACTTCGCCAAGACGAAGGGCACGGCCACCATGAAGAACATCTCGGCGAACTGGCCCAGATTCATTGTCAAGGTGAGGTACTTGAATCCCTTGTCGTTGAGAAAGGCGGAGCCGAAATTGAAGTACGCCGCAAAAGGTATCATCACGAGCATCGCCAGGACGATGTACAGGGCGAAGTAGAAATCCTTCATCAGCGTCAGTGCGCGGAGTCCGAGGACGTCGATGATCGAACCCTGTTTGCCCTTGGCCGGCGGAGGCGTGTTCGGCAGCGTGAGGGCCAGCAGCGCGCCGGCAAGCCCGACGCCCGCCCCGCAAAGCATCGGCAAGTTCGATGTATCGAACCCCTTTTCGGCAACTCCGAAAGCCTTCACGGCCACGATGCTGAAGACGGCGGCCAAGACCCAGCCGATGGACCCGAAGACGCGAATCTGCGGAAACTTCTCCGAAGGCGCATGGGCCATGGCAATCGCGCTGGTCAGCCCCCAGGTGGGCATGTAGCAGAGCATGTGGGCCAGCAGCAGGATGAACAGGACAACCGGCGACTCGATCAACGCGGCGACTGCCAGCAGCACGGCGCCAATCAGATTCAGGGCGAACAGGACATGCTGCCCGGCAAAGTACCGGTCGGCAAGCATCCCCACCAGGGGCGAAGTCAGGCAGCCGAGCGCCATCGTGCTGAGAATCAACGCCTCATAAGCCGCGCCCACGCCGATCGTCTTCAAATATGCCGCCAGCGGAACCCACCAGACCGCCACCAGCATATACTGAAGGAACATCATCGCGCTGAGGCGAATCCGGTTGAAGAGCAGAGACGGTTCGTTGGTCATGGTTGGCTTCCTGAGGCTGAGGGTTGGGTTGGTCAGTGCATCGCCAGGCCGCTCACATCGACGGTAGCGCCGGTCGTGTAGCTCGCCCGATCCGAACAAAGGAACACCGCCAAGCCGGCGATCTCCGGCGCTCGGCCGAGCCGCCCGGGAGGAACGCGCCGCTTCGACTTCTCCGGATCGGCGCCGCTCGCCGCGGCGAGCATTTCAGTGTACATCAAACCCGGCGCGACGCAATTCACGTTGATCCCGCGCCTGGCCAATTGCCGGGGCCAGCGCGATCGTCATCCCGAGGTCCAACGCGGGCTCCTTCCGCAGGCCGCAGAACACAGGACACGATGGACGGTTGCCTGACTTCCGAGCCCTGGCTTCCCAGAAGATAGCGTCCGCCAGGAGCGGAGTCCAGAACGGGCAGTGTCCAACCCGCCGACAAACCCGTTGGGGTGCGGCGTTGCATCGCCGCTTCGTCCCGCATGCCTTTCGGGCACGAACTGCTCATAAGTGGGGGAATGCGGCCGACCTCGCCCCTGGGCAAATCCGCACCCTGGATTGCCGAGCTACCCGAACCGGTACAATTCCGTTCAGCCTGGATAGCCAACCCCCTGCCCAGCCCACCACCCTCCAGAAGGACCTCGTGATATGGACGTGCGAAAGACGACGATCACCGTCGGCATCCTGTTGATCCTCCAAGGCGCCGGCTTCTATGCGGCCAGCGATTCAAAGAGCCTGACGGCTCTGATCCCCGCGTTTTTCGGTCTCCCGATTGCCCTGCTGGGCTTGGCGGCGCTGCGGCCTTCGATCCACAAACACGCCATCCACGGGGCGGTGCTCCTGGCGCTATTTGGGCTGCTCGCGCCGCTTGGCCGGATCGCCTCGGCCGGCCTCCGCTTCTCAGCCGCCGGCGTCTCCCAGCTGCTGATGATCGTGCTCTGTGCCGTGCTGGTTGTGCTCGGGCTGAAGTCGTTTGTCGACGCGCGAAGACGCCGCAAAGCCGCGCCGTAGCCGTCGCTCCCGGCTCCCAAGCCAAGGGGGACGCGCTCGCGCGTAAAGCCTTCTCCGGCTCACTCCGCCGAGACGAACAGCCCGCTGAAATCGGCCGTGTCGTAGAGATGGCCGGCGCCGTTGGTCACGCGGACCCAGCCCGGCGGATCGCCGCGGTAGACGTGGTTCCACCCGTAAACCGCGCCGCCCTGCTTGATGGATCGCTCGCGAAAGACGTAGGCAATCTCCCAGGCGAACGGCGAGGGCCCCTCTTCCAGCCCCGCGCGGAACAGCTTGTGCGCCTCGGCCCCTTCAAAGAGCACCGTCTCCGCCGGGCAGCCGAGAAACGCGGCGGCGTTGACTCGCCCCTGCATCGCCTGGATCACCCCCCACGGCGGATTGACCACCTGGCGCCAGATGAGGCGGTGCTCGGTCATCGGAATCGCCCTGGCCAGCTCCATGCCGCCGGGCAGTGCGACCGCCGGCTGATCCTCCCACACCCAGCCCTCGCTGGTCAGCGGCAGCGAATCGCTGGAGAACCCCATCCGGTAGGTCAGGTGCGTGCCGACCTCGTTGGCCGGACCGTCTTCACGGTCGCGATCGACGATCGTTCGATACTCGACAACCGCCTTGGCAAGCGAGTCGCCGTAGCTGTTCAATCCCACCGCGAGGTCATCCAGCGATTGAATCTCCGCCGCGTCCGGATCGAACGGCTCGAAGCGGAGCTTGACCGCGTAGACCGACGGCTTGCCGGGATAGTGGATCGATCCGCCCCCGCCGAACGGGGTCGCGCTGCCGAGCACCTCCGCGGCAAACGCGTCGCGATCCTGCCAGCCGATGAGGAACGCGCGCCGCGCGCGGAACCCCTCCAGCGTGTATTGCTCAATCGGTGAACCGGCCAGCTCTCTGAAATGCACGGCCATCGGTAAACCTCCAAGGATTAAGGATGAAAGCGGACAACAAGCCGTAGGGTGGTGCAGAGCGGACCAGTCCGATCCGCTTGGCAGGGCCGCAGCGGTTTATGGGGACCGTCGACATCCGCGCGGCCACTGACACGAGCGCCGCCCCACCGGGCGCACGGGCAAACGTCGAACGCCGCCTCGTGGTGGGCCGCCGCTGGCGTTGCGGTTGTGCCAATGTTTCGCCCAGCGGCCGCCAGCGCCGCCCCACCGAGCCCACGCCAGCCCTCACCCCAGCAGCAGGCCGAGCAGTGCAATGTCGTACGTCGCCGCGCCGTCGACCGCCACGATTCGCAGGTTGCACTCATTGGACACGACGCTCCAACCGTCCAGCGGATTGGCCACGAGCAGCGGGCTGGCTGCCGGCAGCAGCACCTGGCCGCCCGAGTCGCCGAAGGGCCCCTCCCAGGCCTCGTCTCCGCCGCCGATCAGCAGATCGCCGCCGCTTAAGTCCGATGTGTTGATAATCAGCAGCGCCTTGACTCTCGCCAGGCGGATGCGGATCGTGGCGCCAAACAATTCCTGCGGCAGGTTGTCCAAGGGGTAAACGATGGACTGGCCCTCGGCGAGCGATCCGCCGCAAGCGTGCCAAACCGCGTCGGCTTGCTGCGATGCGCGGCCATCGGCCAGGTCAACGCCCAACCGGAGCCGGTTGCTGTCAACGACCGGCGACGTGGACACGTGGTCGGTCCATGTCCAGGCGAGCTCTGCCTGGATCTTGCTCCGCAAATTGGTTGTCATTTGATATCACGCAGCCTGTTCTAAAACCGGAGTAGGGGAAAGTCGGAACCGGGATTATTCGCCGGCCGCTTCGGCCGGCAGCCAGACCCGCGCGACCATCGCCACGCGGAACTGCCAGACGCCGTCGTCGCGCTGCCGGCAGTCGTCCTCGGCGCGCCGGAGTTGGAGCACCTTGGCTCCGCCGGATAGCGGGAACCTCTTTCGATCAAAAACGCGGAGAAACTCGCCGACGATCGCCGCCCCCCGGTCAAACTCTTCGTGCTCCAGGCGGACTTCTAAAACGATCTGTTCGATCACCTCGCCCAGGTTCGTGCGGCAGACGACGCTTCGCGATCGGCGGCCGATGGCTGCCCGCGGAAGCGTGTTCAACAGGGAACGGCCGGTCGTGACTCGCCGCGACGGGAGAAGGGCCTCCAACGCGGCCGCGTCGTTCCAACGCTGGTGAAGAAGCTGTTCGATTTCCATCATTGCCGCTCAACATCGAGATACATTAATTCGCCCAGGCGCTCGGGACGCCGGCTGGCGAGAATCCGATAGACTGTCCCGTCGGGGGCTCGGGCGCGGCAAACGCCGTCGAGCTCCACCTCGTCGAGCAGGTAAATCCGCCAACGGCCGCGCCCTGCCTGCCCCCCCGCGCCAAGCTGCCCTGCTACCGGCTGAACTCTGCACGCCAGGCCGGTCCGCCACGGCCGCCATGCGAGCACTTCCGCGCCCGCGGCACTCTTCGTGGCCACCGCCCTTTCCAGGTCGATGTAGTCGTCCAGCCCCTGCTCAACTGCCAGGCTCCGGCAAATGCACCGCCAGCGAGCGCCGCACGTCGCACGGGTGACGCTGAGAATCGTCCAGCGCCGGCCCCCGCCGTCCACCAGCAGATCGCCGACCCGCGGCTCAGGCGTGAACGTTCTGCCGGGCAGGTGCCAGGCGACGTCGGCCGCCGTATAGCGGCCGGTGGACGCCGCCGCCTCGCGCTGGCTGACCGCGCCGCGGAGGGCCGCCAGTTCGATTGCCAGGGGGGTGCCGGGCCGGA
>LSQX01069606.1_pt1 | contig 68650 bp, 67 predicted proteins | sample 654561 | NCBI WGS metagenome assembly LSQX01 (sample SAMN04489861, study PRJNA283612) | anaerobic digester metagenome | isolation source: 4 biogas reactors fed with cattle manure at either 37C or 55C with and... | place: Denmark: Kongens Lyngby | collected 2014
ACATCCGACAGAACAGCCTGGAAAAAAGCTAAAAGTCTGAAAACCCTTTATATACAAGCTTTTCAGTTCTTTATTTCTAAACTCTTGACATCAATGTGACGCACTCAACGTGCCTTGTATCTGGAAACATATCAACCGGCTGGACTGATTCCACTCGGTAACCGGCCTCTTTCAGCATGCCTAGATCTCTGGCTAATGTAGATGGATTGCAGGATACATAAACTACTTTGGGAACCTGTACACTTTGGATGGTTTCAAGCAGGCCTGGATCGCACCCACGCCGCGGCGGATCGACAACAACAACATCCGGTTTAAGGCCCTTATCCAGCAGTTTTGGTGCTAATTCTTCAGCTTTTCCGGTATAGAACTCTGCGTTATCTATGCCGTTTAGCACAGCATTATACCGGGCATCTTCGACTGCTTCCGGCACTGTTTCCACACCGATCACCTTTGCCGCGTCTGAAGCTAGATACAGTCCAATTGTACCGATCCCACAGTACAAATCCCAAACCGTTTCTCTGCCAGTTAATCCAGCCGCTTCTTTGGCCAGATCATAGAGTACCTTGGTTTGAATCGGATTAACCTGAAAGAATGAGCGCGGTGAAATTGCAAACTCTAAATCACCGATTTGATCGAACAAATAAGGCTCACCCCACAACAGCCTGCTTTCTGTTCCAAATATAACATTGGTAACCTGTGAATTGATATTCTGATAGATACTCGTTAGTTCTGGAAGTTCAGCTGTTAACACCTCGATCAGCTTGTCTCTATGGGGCAGTTCTTTGGTGCGGGTTACGAATATCAGCATCAAGGTATGTCTGCTAAAACTGGTCCGAATTACCGCATGCCTGACCACACCTAAATGATCCTTCTCATTGTATGGCTCTATTTTTAAATCAATCAGTGCTTGTTTGACCACCCGGGCCGCTTTATTGATCAGCGGGTGTTGAAGGCGGCAGTAATCGGTATCTACGATATTATGGGAACGTTTCTGATAAAATCCTATCACCAAACGGTTATCAACTAACCCAACAGGAAACTGTGACTTATTGCGGTACCCTTCTGGACGCTCCATCCCAATAATTGGTAATACCTCAGCGTCAAGCTTGCCGATTCGTTTTAGTACATCCTGAACCTTCCTCTGTTTCCATGCCAGTTGATGCTCATACCCCATGTAAGCCAACTGACAGCCACCGCAGGATTCAGCCTTCGGACAAACCGGCGCAATCCGCTGATCAGAATTTTTAAAAGTTTTTTCAATTAAAGCCCTGGCATAAGTTTTTTTGGTCGATATTACTTTTCCCAGCACCACATCTCCTGGGAGTGCTTCAGGGACAAAAACGGCAAAATCATCGACCCTGCCGATGCCTTCGCCGTCATGTGTTAAGTCAGTAATTTCAATTTGATAAGTTTCTCCTTTTACAACTGGCACGTGCTTCTGCTTGCGCTTCATTTGCTGTTAGTTCCTCCAATACTTAAACATCCACTTGACCACCAGCTGGTCTTGATGCCCGATGCAGCACCGAACTATCACTGTTTAATTTAGCAATTCTCAGCATTGACAGAGGTTTAACCGGAGGCATTTTTATGCGCACCCGATAATTTGCATGGGCTGCTTCCAGCGGCAGTCCATCAACTTCATTAATGATCTCATCCACATCCACCTTCAGCATTCGATCGCGAGGCTGAATTATTTCTACCTGAGACCCAGCTGGGAAGAAATTGCGCACCCCGATAACCGCTTCCCCAGCTTGCTCATCATAGTCTTCCACTACGCCCACAAAATCATAGTTTTGAATGTAAGCAGAGCTTTCTGGATATGTCCCAGGCTGACTGCCAAGGAAAAATCCGGTATAATACGGTCGATGGCTAACCTTTTCTACTTCCGCCAGCAGCTCAGGATCTAGTTGATATCCAGTGGGATCAGCAGCATAGCTGTCCAGTGCCTGGCGGTAAGCCCTTACAACTGTCCCAACATAATATGCGCTTTTCATGCGCCCTTCAATTTTTAGACTGTCTACACCAATCTCAATTAAGTCCGGCAGATATTCCAGCAGACAAAGATCTTTCGAGTTAAAGATATAAGTTCCTTCCGCTGTTTCTTCTATGGGGAAATACTCACCGGGACGCTTAGATTCCATCACTGTATATTTCCAGCGGCAGCTCTGGGTGCAGGCACCTAAATTGGCTTCGCGGCCTGTCATCACTCCGCTTAGCAAACAGCGTCCAGAGTAAGCCATGCACATTGATCCGTGGACAAATACTTCAAGTTCGGCATCTACCTTCTGCCGGATGAGGCGAATATCTTCACGGGTTGTTTCCCGGGCTAGGACAATCCGCTCAATTCCAAGCTGACTCCAAAAGCGTGCTGCCTGCCAATTAACAGTATTGGCCTGCGTACTCAAGTGGAGCGGCAGTTCCGGAGCAGCATCTTTAGCTATATTGATGACTCCCACGTCAGCCACGATAATCGCATCAACCCCCAGTTTATGCAGGAATGCGATATATTCGGGCATCCCTTCCAGATGCTGATTATGGGGAATAATATTCACAGTTACATATACTTTAACGCCGCGATCATGGGCATATTTGACCACAGCAGCTAACTGCTCATTATCAAAGTTTCCTGCTCCAGCCCGCATGCCGTACAGCTGTCCAGATAAATAAATTGCATCTGCGCCGTAGGCTATTGCAATTTTCGCTTTTTCCATATTCCCTGCTGGAGCCAATAATTCCGGTATCTTCAATGTCAAACCTCTCCTACAAAATGATTCTAATATCCTAATGCTCTTCTGGCTGCAACATGCTCTTCAAAAGTTCTGCTGAACTGATGTGTGCCATCATGCTTAGCAACAAAGAATAAATAATCAACATCAGCCGGATTCAATACCGCTAGGATTGATCTCAACCCAGGGCTTGCAATCGGCCCGGGCGGCAGCCCGCCATACCGATAGGTATTGTACGGCGAATCTATTTCCAAATCACGATACAGCACCCGACTGCGGTTTTCTGTCATTACGTAGCGCACCGTCGGATCTGCTTGGAGCCGCATATTAATATCTAAGCGGTTCAGGTAAACTGCGGCCACAAGCGGTCGCTCGAAATCATAAATTACTTCTTTCTCCACAATCGAGGCGAGCGTTACTACTTCATGGAGGGTGAATCTATAATCCAGCAGACTTAGATCTACGTTCGGAATTACCTGTTCCACAAAGCGAGCAACCATCTGCCTGATAATCGCTTCTTCACTCTGTTCTTTTGCAAAATAGTACGTATCGGGAAACAGATAGCCTTCTAAGGAATCAATAGGTAAATCAAAAGGCAGATTTTCACCAAAGACCAGTTCAGCATTGGATGCAAGCAGTAAAAAACGATCGTAATCAACTAAGCCGGCTTGCGCTAACTCCTTGGCGATCTGCTTTAGTTCATAACCTTCCGGAATCGTTATCCGATACGTGACAATATCCCCTTCATTTAGTTTCTTGATCACATCCATGGTACTCAGCGTTGGGTTCAATAAATACTCGCCAGCTTTCAAATGGCTGTCAGTATTTGTAATCCGCAGCATAATATTGAACACAAATGCACTGCGGATCACCCCCAACTCATGCAGCATCTCGCTGATCGCATCAGCTGACATGCCGGGAGAGATGGTCACGATCTGATCCAAGCTGTTCTCACAAGTACTTGCCGGCTGGTGCGCCAACAGCACTGTCACCGCCAGACCAATTTGAACAATAACTACTGCAATCACTAAAAAAACTAAAAGAAAACGGACCGCAAACAAACTGGTCCGCTTAGCCTTTGCCAATAAATTGGGTTTCAAAAACAACCCTCCTAATCTGATCGCATCATTCTGGTCTAAGCTAGTTCATTATAATTCAAAGTAAGAATTAATGCAAATCAGATAATACACTATCCTTATTCTGCCTCAGATTCCAAAATCTCCACGACATGATCAAATTCATCGTCGTCTTCAATTTCAACTAAAACCTCATCACCAGCGTCATCCAATTCAATGCGCAGGATGATGGCGCCATTGTCCGGGTCTGCATCAGGAAGCAGCACTACATAACGTTTATCTTCAACTTCAAGATAGTCAAGTATAGTAAACTCTTGCTCATTGTTATCTTCGTCAATCAAAGTAATTTTTTCGTTATCAGTCATTGATTATCCTCCTTTATTTTCGGTCCAAATATCCCTGTAGAATCACACTAGCTGCCACTTTATCCACTACCTTCCGCCGTTTTGCCCGACTAACATCTCCTTCAAGCAAAATTCGCTCAGCTGCAGCAGTGGAAAAGCGTTCGTCCCAAAACTCAATTGGAACAGAGATAGTCTCAGCTAACTGCTGAGCAAACTCCCTTACCTTTTCAGCTTCAGGACCGTAACTGCCATCGGTGCGCCGAGGCATCCCCACTATTATTTGTTCAACTTGATATTTGTTCACCAGTTCTGTCAGGCGCTGCAGATCCTGCTGAATAGTTGACCGTCTAATCACTTCTACCCCTTGAGCGGTAAGCCCTAAAGGATCACTAACTGCAACACCTACGGTTTTTTCACCCACATCTAAACCAAGCACCCGCATACTCTCGCTCCTTAAATCACTTTAATGGCAAACTCTGGGCAGGCTGCGCCGCAGTAACCACAAAAAACACATTTCTCCGGATCAACTGCGATCTCAGTTGGCGTTTTTGTCAAGGCGTGATTTGGACAAGCCTTAACACACTTCTCACACAGCAAACACCAATCGTCAATGTGCAGTTTGCGCTCCGTCTGCTCAAGCTCAAATTCTGCCACCGGTTCACCATTGAAGTAGGCTAAATTGCGGTTCAATTCCTGTTCATTTTTCATCCCGACAGCAATTGAATCAATGTACGGCAGCTCCAGCAGAAAATCAAATGCTGCTTTCTGCTCAGCGATTAGATGCCCTCCACCCAAAGGCTTCATGGCAAAAATACCTTTGCCTTGAGCTGCTGCTTGCTGAATAGCGTTCAGCATCTGATCACGACTGCCGCCCTGAATGCCAATTCCGGAAAGGTTAATCAGTGGAGAAATAACCTCGATCTCTGGATACTTTAAAGCTCCCAGCACACCTTGGACATAATGAGTTGAAATCCCTACTGCTTTTACTTTTCCCTTTACCTTTGCATTTAATAAGTATTCCAGTGCTGGCCAGTGCCCTCTAATGGTATGTTCAGACTCCTGTTCATGAAGCATAAAAATTGGAATCTGATCCAAATCCAATTCTCGTCGCGCTTCTTCCAGAGCATCGCGCATCATTTCAGCAGTATATGCATAAGATTTGGTCGCAATCACCACTTCATGCGACCAACCCCTTAATGCCTCTCTGATATAACTATAATTTCGATATAACTGTGCTGTATCAATGAAATTTACTCCAGCTTCTAACGCTGTGCGTATCAAACTGCTTCCCTCCGCCAGCGGTAGATTCCGCTGCAGCGGTCCAATTGTCAATGAGCCAAAGCACATCCTAGAAACTTTAATGCTAGTATTCCCTAAAAAACGATATTCCACATTCATTACTCCTAATACACAGGTTGTTCAACTTTAATTTTCAACCAGCGCGGCAGCTGGGGAAGCTTATCTTTAGCTCCATTTTCGATGTAAATACCGCCTACTCCTGGATTGGCTGCCATTACGGCTGCAAATTCAGTTTCATCCTTTCCCGCCAGCTGTTGGGCGAGAAGCTCCGCATCGACCGAACCTTCTATTACTGCACTGACATCAAGGCTCAAATGCAGCCCTGCATCTGTACCAATGATATTTACAGAATTAATAACTACTGAGTGAGGATTAATTATAAAGCCGTCCGGTACTAATGCTGCCAACCTGTCAGCAACCTGACTGCTGAGCGCCCCGGTATCAACTAAATATGCCCGGCCAATGCAGACACCGGTTGCATACACCTCACTGGTTTCTTCACCGATTTCAGTTACACTGGTCCACTCAATATCAATTTTAAAAGATTCGTCGATGATCACCCGCCCTTCAAGTTCAGCCAGCATTGCATCCAAAAGCTCCTGCTCACTGTCTCTGCGCACCATAGATTGAACCCGTTCTATATCTGATTGAGCAGCTACTTGAAGGACAACATCTTCGCCTCCACTGGTGGGGTCCATATTGCGAACTTCCAAATCATAACCGCGGACATTATCGATCCGACCCGCAGCTACATTTCCTCTGCTGCCAGGCTCTACTGCTTCAATTCCAACCTCCGCTCTGCCTGCCGCTAAACCGGTTGGAATATCCATGAAATATTGTGTAGTTACTGCAGGCACTACTACGTCCTCAGAAGTTCGAAACAGAATTCCACTGCCTGTCTCTACAATGGTTCCTTCTGCCACTAGCACTTCATTTTGGGATTGGTTGATCAGTGTAATTGCTCCTGATGCTCTGGTAATTCCTACAGTTTTTCGACCCGTAGCTGGGGTTTTATGCATTAAGGTTGTCTGGACAATCCCCTGCTCTACTCCTGAAAGCTCATTAAGGGGAAGCTGCAGTGTTTCCCTAAAATTATCCAGTTTAGGCGTAACAACCACAACTGCTTTTGGCAGATGATAATAAGCAAACCCCAGGAGAGCTGTTAAGGTTAAAAGAAGAACAAATACCCGGTCGGAAATGCCGCGGCTGTGGTTCTGCCTGCGCCGTTGTTCCTGCATTTCCGGGGAATCTTCATCTTTCGCAGCGGCAGACTCATCGCAAACTACTGGAATTTGATTCGCTTCCGCATATTTAATTACCAGTGGATCACCAGTTTGTATAATCAACTGCTTTTGCGAATCTTTCGCATATTTTGCTAATAGTTTTACGTTGATTTCATCGCGAAGTACCCAGTTCTCCGGAGGTACCACCAGCAGAATTTCTGAATCTTTTTCCATGCGGATCCGGTGGACAATAGTATTTAATTCATCGACAGGATCAACGTAAATGATCATCCGATCTGCACACCTCCGAAGATGGCACTAGCTTTAGGCTCTGCCAGGCTGGCTTGATAGGCAATGCTCTTTGGCGTTACATCCTGCACAGCCGTGAGAAACTCTTTCGGATCCGCAATTCCAAATACATCTTCTGGCTGAAGCACTTTTACTTCAGGTACAACAGCAAATAAACCTGATTCCACTAGTTTTGGATGGGCGATCTTTTCTTTTATTCCCGGCAGGCCGCTCCCTCCACCGCAAAGAACAATTCGAGGCGGTAACGGCTGCCCCTGATAAATCTCCCCTAATGCCAGGAGCAGGGCATCCTGCCAGATTTCTAAATCAGCTGCAACAATCGATTGAATTTCAGCACTGGTTTCGAGTCCTGCCGCATAATCTAATTTTATTTGTTCAGCCTCACGCAGTGTTTTCCGACAGTATGCGGCTATTCCTTTTGTAAAAGCTCTGCCGCCAATCCCAAACATTTTTGTTTTGACAATTCCACCGCGGTGAATCAGGGCGATATCGGTACTTCCGCCGCCAATATCGATCACGAGAGAACCAAACTCATAGCCCTCATCTGTAAAGGTACTGGCTGCCACAGCAAATGGCTCAGCGACTAAGCCAACTAAATCTAAGTCAAGGCGCTGAATTACAGTTCTGACAGCGCTGACATGGACCAAAGGAGCAAAAACCATAAAAACAGTCATTTCCACATTGCGGCCGCGAAAATCAAGGGGATTGCTCACTTGGTACCCATCGATACTGATATCTACTATGGCAGAATTAACCAGCTCCAGATCCATCCGCTTAAATCCCATTTTTTCTGCCATTTCCGCTGTAGCATATTTTAATGCTTCCCGCTGCACTCCCGCTACCAAATTGGATAATTCCCGCCGAGTTAACCCTTTATCCGGTCGCTTTCTCTGCCTGAAAACAGTACGGGTAACACCGGTAACAAACTGACCAGCTACCCCTACTACTACTTCTTTTGGCTTGACACCTGCAATTACCGCCCCCTGCGTAAGGGCCTGCCGGCAGGTGCGTACAACACCGGCGATATTGGCTACCGCACCGCTGTCCATATCAGCATAATCCTGCTGGGCACGGCCAACTCCTAAGATCGAGGCAACGCCGCCCGCCTGCTCTAAGTAAACCGCCTTCACATATTCTGTGCCAATATCTAATGCGATCCGGTATGCGGGTTCTGATCCCTGCGACTGCCATGGGTTGATGCGTGATATTAAGTCTTTTAGCATTATAACCCTCAGTCCTTTGCCTAAATACATTTAGAGAAAAATTACAGCAAGAGACTAGCAGCTGCCAGTCCCTTGCGATCTCTTTAGATAACTTGCGACCAGTTCTTCTAAGATTTTATCCCTTTCTACCTGCCGAATTAGATTGCGGGCGTTCCCATGACTGGTGATATAAGTCGGGTCGCCTGATATTAAGTAACCAACGATCTGTCCAACGGGGTTGTAACCTTTAGCTTGCAGCGCTTTATAGACTTCCTGCAAAACTTGAGCGATCAAACCATTTTCTGAGCATGGAAAACTGCGAAAAACGGTTGTTTTATCCTCCATGACCATCAAGCCCCCTTTTTGGTCCACTGCTCGTTTTCTAATTCGGCATTTGAAATTACATCTCCTCTAACTGTTTCACCAACAACTCCCGTACTGTCTCTAAAGCTTCCGGCAGCTTCTCAGGCAAACGTCCACCGGCCTGAGCCATATCCGGTCTGCCGCCACCGCCGCCGCCACAGATTTGAGCTGCGGTTTTAATTACATTTCCAGCGTGTACTGCTTTGCCAGCAATATCCTTAGTTGCCATGGCTACCAGCAATACTTTTTCTTGAGTGCGTGCACCCAAAAAGATCACTGATGGCTGCAGCCTTTCCCTTAGTTTATCCCCTAAAGAACGGAGCTGCTCAGCTTCGGTCAAGTCAACTTCAGCAACTACTAAGCTTACATCATTGATCACTTCAGCCGCGGCCGCCAGATCTGTCACCACATCCGCTACAGCTTTGCGTTTGTATTGATTCAATTCGCTCTGAAGCTGTTTTTGCTGCTCAATAAAGCGCTCTAGCTGCTCTACCGCTTGCTCAACTGGTACTTCCAGTACATTGGTCAGTTGTTTCAAAATTTCTTCACGCTGATCGGTATATTCTAATGCACGTTTACCAGCAACAGCTTCAATTCTGCGGACACCAGCTGCAATACTGCTTTCTGACACAATCCTAAACAGACCGATATCCCCCGTTGCGCTGACGTGGGTGCCGCCGCAGAGCTCAACCGATTCACCCATAGCTACTACCCGCACCGAACTGCCGTATTTCTCACCAAATAGGGCAATCGCACCTTTAGCTTTTGCATCATCAATTGTGGTAGTCTCTGTATTGACAGGATAATTGGCCATAACAGCCTCATTGACCTTCTGCTCAACCAATTTGAGCTGTTCAGGTGTAACTGCTTCAAAGTGAGTGAAGTCAAAGCGGAGTCTCTGGGGATCCACATAAGATCCTGATTGGTGTACGTGCTCACCGAGCACTTCCCGCAGAGCTTTGTGCAGTAGATGAGTGGCACTGTGATGTCTTGCTGTATCCAAGCGTTCTTTGCTGTAAACAGAAGCCAGAACTGAATCTCCTGCGTGCAGCTCTCCGGATATCAGCACCCCTTCATGGGCAATAACCCCTTCTATAGGACTGCTGACATCTTTAACACTGAACTGCCCTGCTTTGCTGGTAATTGTACCTGTATCAGATACCTGTCCTCCACCTTCTGCATAAAAAGGTGTTTTGTTCAGCACCACGATGCCTGTTTCGCCCGCACTCAGCCGTTCCACCAATTGATTATCTTTAATGATTGCAGTTACAGTTGCGGAACACTCTGTTGTTTCATACCCAACAAAGAGAGATTCTGCTTGTTCATGCAGCTGCCGATAAAGCTCCGCATGCTCATCTAAATAATTTTTCTGCACACGGGCTTTTCTTGCTCTTTCTCGCTGCTGCTCCATTTCTGCTTGGAAACCTGCTTCATCGATGGTAAAACCCTGTTCTTCAGCAATCTCACTGGTTAATTCTACAGGGAATCCATATGTATCATAAAGTCTGAATACATCGCGACCAGAAATAACTTTTTCAGAATCAGATTCATGGCGGCGAATGATCTCCTGAAGAATATTTAACCCTTGGTCCAGGGTTTCATAGAAGCGCTGTTCTTCTAGGTTTACCACTTTATGAATATAGTCTTGCCGCTCGACCAGCTCAGGATAGCCAGTCTGCATCTGCTGAATCACAACATCTACCATTTCGTTTAAAAACTGACCTTCAATACCCAAGAGTCGGCCGTGACGTGCAGCCCTTCTTACCAAGCGCCGCAGTACATAACCGCGCCCTTCATTGCTCGGAAGCACCCCATCACTGATTAAAAAGGTCAGGGCACGAGCATGGTCAGTGATCACTCTCAGTGAAATATCAGCTTTTTCATCTTTCCCATAGCTGGTACCGGCTAAACTGGCAGCTTTATCGATAATTGGTTTGATCAAATCTATCTCAAAAATGCTTTTAACTCCCTGCATTAAAGCAACAATCCGCTCCATCCCCATACCGGTATCAATACTCCTAGCTTCTAAAGGCTCATATTTACCGGCTTCACGCTGGATGTACTGGACAAAGACCAAATTCCAAAACTCCATAAAACGCTCGCAATCGCAGCCAGGCTTACAATCAGGATTACCGCAACCAAATTCGACACCGCGATCATAATGAATTTCGGAACATGGTCCGCAGGGATATCCAACACCAATTTCCCAAAAGTTATCATCTTTGCCTAGGCGCACAATCCGCCCCTCAGGCAGTCCAATTTTTTCATGCCAAATTTGAAAAGCCTCATCATCATCTAAGTAAATGCTGACCCAGAGCCTGTCCTTCGGAATCTCCATATGCTCGGTAATAAATTCCCAAGCCCAGGAAATTGCTTCCTCTTTGAAATAATCGCCGAATGAAAAATTACCCAACATCTCAAAGAACGTGCCGTGGCGATCTGTCTTGCCCACATTTTCTAAATCTGGGGTGCGCAGACAGCGCTGGCAGGTAGACACCCGACGGTATTCCGGTTCCTCTTGACCTAAGAAATATGGTTTAAATGGAACCATGCCCGCACCGGTGAGCAGTAAGCTTGTATCACCATGTGGGACAAGGGAGGCACTGGGCAGAACCTTGTGACCTTTTGATTTGAAAAAATCTAAAAACATTGAACGCATTTGATCAGCTGTAATGTACTTCATCATTTCCGCATCTAAAGTGCGGTTCCCCCCTTCTTTACTCCACTATTCCTATCTTATCCAATGGTATAAACCTTGTCAACACTAGGGACCTTCGAGAATGTCGATCTGCTGCAGAGTATAGTTGAGCAAGACCCGAACAATCGCTGCCACCGGTACAGCAATCAGCATTCCGACAATCCCCATCAGCTCACCGCCTGAGAAAATCGCGAAAATAACTGCTAAAGGATGCAGTCCTACCCTTTCGCCAATTATTTTCGGAGAAATGATATTGGCTTCAATCTGATTCACTACTACAAAGATTACTAACACCCACACCACAGCAATGGGGGACTTGGCTAATGCCAGCACTGATGCGGGAATAAAGCCGATGATCGGCCCAAAGTATGGGATTATGTCAAACAGACCGGCAATTAAGCCGATAAACAATGAATACTTTATGCCTAATAAGGCAAGGCCTGCTGAGATCAACAGACCTACCACAGCAGCATTGACCAGCTGTCCGCGGATGAAGCCGTTGAGGATCCCATTCATCTCTTTAGTAAGAGTATAAATTGTAAGGCGGTAGCGCTTCGGGATCAGCATAAATGTACGCCGCTTGATTACCTCCAGGTCTCGCAGCAGGTAAAAAGCTAGGATTGGCGCGATCGCCATGCTGACAATCTGGGAAACTAGTCCAACAAGAATCCCGGCGATCCGCTCAGCTAGGCCTTCTAATAAGCGCTGAATCTGGTTAACTAATGTATCAAATCCTGCCTGCAGCACATCAGGAACAGATATATTCTGCAGTTTCCGCAGGCGCTCTAATCCATCTTCCAGCATCTCGGTCTGCTCCGGCAGAGTTTTCAGCAGCTCATCAACTTCCTTAGCTAACTGGGGAATCATAAACGAAATCAGAATCCCAAAAATAGCCGCAAAAATTAAATACACCAGGACAATAGCGATTGACCGGGGTACTTGACGCCTTTCAAACACTTTAACTAATGGGTAAGCCATATACGCAATTAGAGCAGCAAATAGAAACGGTGTGAGAATTATCCGCACCCGGTACAGAAACAAAAGTATTATGATAATAAGTATCGTCAGCATCCATTTTCTCGTGTTCATAAACATAATATATGCCTGCTCACCACTATCCCCTTATTTAAAAAGAGGTCGGACCCTGCCAACCTCTCTAACGACGAATTGCTTCCAACCTTTGACTCAACATATCGCGTCCACTTTGAAAACTGCTGCTTAACCCCCGCATCCATCTACGACGGGCATATTTCATGCGCCGCTGCATTGGGGTACCATCAATCCTGTTCATAAAATAGATACCTAGAGCTGCTCCTAAAATGCCTGCAATTAGCCAGCTTCTACCTGATCGATTTGCCATGGTCATCAACTCCTCGATAGTTATTATGCTCATTTCAAAAAAAATTACCGCTTACCATGTTATCAGGTAAGCGGTAATATGTGTCAGTGTTTTGCTTTATAATCCTCAATTGCTTTCTTTAGCGCATCAGCTGCCAGGTTGGAACAGTGCATCTTTACAGGCGGCAGCCCATCGAGGGCTTCAGCCACAGCCGTGTTAGTAATTTTTTCTGCTTCTTCAATTGTCTTGCCGATAACCAATTCCGTGATCATACTCGATGTGGCTACAGCAGCTGCACAGCCAAATGTCTTGAATTTAACGTCCACAATCCGGTTATCTTCGACTTTGATCCAAATTTTCATAATATCCCCACAGCGAGCATTGCCCTCAACACCGATTCCATCAGCATCGGGAATCTCTCCAACATTGCGGGGGTTTTGAAAATGATCCATTACTTTATCTGAATACATTGCTAACCTATCCCCTTCACCCTCAAATTAACCATTATATAATGGCGACATCTGCCGCAGCCGTTCAACAATCGGCGGCAGACACTCTAATACATAATCAATCTCGGCGTCAGTGTTATCACGGCCTAATGTCAATCTTAGTGAACCGTGGGCAATCTCATGTGGAAGTCCTAAAGCCAACAGCACATGAGACGGCTCTAATGAGCCAGAAGTACACGCCGAGCCGCTGGAACCAGCAATCCCTTTTAAGTCAAGGTTCAGCAGCAGAGATTCCCCTTCAATAAACTCAAAACAGACATTGATATTGTTAGGCAGCCGCTCAGTTCTGCTGCCATTCAGCCGCGTATGGGGAATCTGGAGAATTCCTTCCAGCAGCCGATCTCTTAACTTTTCAATTTTGGGCACCACTGCAGCCTGCTCACGGTGGGCTAGTTCAAGGGCTTTTGCTAAACCAACAATCCCAGCTGTGTTTTCAGTTCCCGCACGCTTCCGCCGCTCCTGGGCACCACCGCGAATCTGTGGAACCAACTGCACACCCTTGCGGACGTACAGAGCACCTACTCCTTTAGGTCCATAAATCTTGTGGGCTGATAAAGTCAAAAGATCAACATTCAGGTCGTCTACATCTATATTCAGGTACCCAACCGACTGGACCGCATCCGTATGCATTAAAATGCCCCGTTCACGAGCAATCTTTCCGATAGCAGCAATCGGCTGGATTGTTCCAATCTCATTATTGGCATGCATAATCGATACTAAAATTGTATCATCACGAACTGCATTTTGAAAGGCTTCTACGCTGACTATCCCCTGCTCATTTACGGGTAAGTATGTTACTGTAAAACCTTCTTTTTCCAGCTCCTTCATAGGATTTAAGACTGCTGGGTGCTCAATGGCTGAAGTAATGAGATGCGTGCCGCGCTGCTTATACTGATGGGCAGCACCTTTGATCGCTAGGTTGTTAGATTCGGTTCCACCGCTGGTAAAGATAATTTCATTAAAGTCAGCGTTCAAGATCTCCGCCACTGTTTCTCGAGCCGTGTCTAATGCCTTTTTAGCCTCCCGACCAAAACTGTGGACCGATGATGCGTTGCCGAAACTGTCTTTGAAATATGGCAGCATCGCCTCTAACACTTCATCCCTGACCGATGTGGTGGCGGCGTGATCTAAATAAACAGTTTTCATATTAAATCACCTCTGTTCTCCAACTGCTGCTGCAATTTTCTCAGCTTCGTTGGTCAACCAAGCTAGAGTTGTACTTTCTAAGACATCTTCAATACTTGCCTGCAGTTTCTGCCATAAAACCCTAGTAGCGCATCGCTCGCTCTGGGTACACAAACTGCTTTCCTTTTCATCAACGCACTTTCTTGGAGCAATCGGGCCTTCTAAAGCACGGAGTATCTCCCCAATTGTGATTTCTTTCGCAGATTTAGCAAGCTGATATCCGCCTTGGGCGCCGCGAAAGCTAACCACCAAGCCAGCTCTCCGCAGAACTGAAATCAGCTGCTCTAAATAAGACTCAGAGATATCCTGTCTGGCGGCAATCACCCCAAGGGGAACAGGTTCCTTTCTGCCGTGGAGAGCCAAGTCCAGCATCGCCCGGACTCCATATTCTCCCCTTGTTGAAATCCGCATAGTTACCTGCCTCCTAGCAATCCCGAGTAAATTCCTCGGAATTGGTTCTAAACCATCATAGCACACAACATTTTATTCTGTCAATTCAAACGCGTATAAAAATCCATCCGTTCTTTGATCTTTTTTTCCTGACCTTGATTGGTTGGGTGATAGAACTTCTTGTCAGCAACATTATCGGGAAGATACTGCTGCTTCACATAATGATATGGGTAAGCATGGGGATATTTATATTCGGTTCCATGACCCAGCGCTTCCGCTCCTGGATAGTGGCTGTCCCTTAAATGGGCCGGTACCGGCTGATTAGCGGTGGTCTCTACCACATTAATCGCCTGATCAATCGCTTGGACCACTGAATTGCTTTTGGGTGCTGTCGCAATATAAATGATCGCCTGGGCAATTGGAATTCTCGCTTCAGGCATTCCCACCCATTCCAAGGCATTCGCGGCAGCATGGGCTATCAGCATTGCATTTGGATCTGCCATGCCAACATCCTCCGAAGCATGCACAATCAGTCTGCGCACAATGAAACGGGGATCCTCTTGGGCGTAAATCATGCGGGCAAACCAATAAAGAGCCGCATCGGGATCACTGCCCCGCATGGATTTAATAAAAGCTGAGGCCACGTCATAGTGAGAATCGCCCGATTTATCATAGTTAACCCGTGAAGTTTGGACAGCGTCCTCCATTACCGCCAAATCGATCCGGCGCACTCCATCTTCGCCGGGGGCAGCTGCCATAACCGCGAATTCTAACCCATTAAGGGCAGCACGAGCATCTCCATTAGCTGTTTCTACCAGATGGTCTAAAGCTTCCGGTGTAATTTGATGGGGATAATCAGCCAAACCATTCTCAGAACTGCTCGCTCGTCTCACAATCTTGATTAAGTCATCTTTCGTTAGTGGTTTCAATTGAAAAATCCGGGAGCGGCTTAACAGAGCAGCATTGACTTCAAAATAGGGATTTTCTGTAGTCGCTGCAATTAGACTGACATCGCCATTTTCCATCGCAGGAAGCAGCACATCCTGCTGGCCTTTATTTAAACGCTGAATTTCGTCAATGAATAAGGTGGTTTTTTGTCGGTGAAACTTAAGACGATCTCGCGCCTGCTCAATAATCTCCTTCAAAGCAGCCACGCCGGTATTAGTAGCACTAACCTGTACGAAATATGATTTAGTCACATTAGAAATAACAAACGCTAAGGTTGTTTTGCCGGTTCCTGGGGGTCCATAGAGAATTAATGACCCTACTTGATCATTTTCAATCGCTCTGCGCAGCAGTTTGCCTGGGCCTAAGATATGCTCTTGACCAACAAATTCATCTAAACTGGTAGGTCTCATTCTGACTGCTAAAGGCTGTCCACTCCGATCCAGATATGCTCGGCTGAATAAATCCATCTAACTCACCTCAGCTCCTAAAATTATCGAGCTAATAAATCCCTCACGACAACACTTGCCATAAGATATCCAGCAGCAGGCGGTACAAAGGCTATAGAGCCAGGTACATGTCTTCCATGTTCTTTCTTCTGATCAATTTTCACAGGACGTTCTGGTGAAAACACAGTTTTCACACCTGTAGTGATCCCTCGTCTGCGCAGCTCTGCCCGGATTACCCTTGCCAACGGACAGGTGTGGGTTTTACTGATATCAGCAGTAACAAACTGGCTGGGATCCAGCTTATTGCCCGCACCCATGGCAGAAATAATTGGTATCTGGTTCCGATAACACCGTTCTATTAGATCGAGTTTTGCTCCCACCGAATCAATAGCGTCAACAACGTAATCAATTTTTTGTGTAAAAATCTGATGGTCATTGTCTTTTTGATAAAACAGCGGATAGCTGATCACCCTGCAGTTGGGATTAATATCCCTGATTCGTTCAGCCGCTGCTTCCGTTTTCAGCCTTCCAACAGTGGAAGATAAGGCAATCAACTGGCGGTTGATATTGGAAAGACTCACCCGATCATGATCAACAATTACTAATGTACCCACTCCACTGCGGGCTAATGCTTCTACAGCGGCAGCTCCCACTCCTCCTAAGCCGAAAACTGCAACCACTGCTGAATCTAATTTATGTAATCCTTGCGTACCAATCATCCACTCAGTACGGATAAATCGCTCCATCTCCTGCTGTGCTCCTCCACCTGAAAATTAGAAAAACCTCCTATTGCTAGGAGGTTCACCGCAACTTTTCCCCACTATGCCGTTGAACTGACTTGAATGAACCTGCTCTCGGCAGGTGGGTATTCTCCCAACAGCTTCATGTTTCCTTGTTACAAGGTATACAATTCACTGTTGGAGTCGAATTCCCTTTGTTATGGTGTTGGCTCATAACAAAGCCAGTTTCATCCCGAGCACAGCAGGGCTTCGGTTTAATCTAATCTTAACATAAAGGTATGCGAAATGCAACCGCTCTGCATATCCAATTTCATCCCAATTTAGCAATTTGACGACAGCACTTGTACTAAAACAGCTTCGAGGCTCATACACTTGATCAGAATCTATTTTAAAGGGAGGGATACCCATCGAACTGCTGCTGCACAAAGTACTGACTCTAGCAGTACTCTCCGAGATACTCACCAACTTTATCAAAACCCTTGTGCCCAACTTGGACAAAGCATACGTTACAACCATAGCTGGCCTGGTTGGTATCATATTAGCAACGCTCACCGGGGTGGGAATTTTCGCCACCTTAGATATCCCAGTCAAATACGCAATTATAGACTATCTCCTCACCGGCGTGATTATCTCTAGAGGAGCTAATATTGTCCACGACCTAGCCTCAAGGCTTAATGAGTCTTGAAGTTCAGCTTTAACTCCTTAAGCTGCTGCTCTGATATTTCTGATGGAGCATTAACCATTAAATCTAGGGCACTGGTAGTTTTGGGGAAGGCAATTACATCTCGGATGGAACTGCTTCCGGTTAACAGCATAACAAGTCGATCCAGGCCAAAGGCAATGCCCCCATGGGGTGGTGCTCCATATTCAAAAGCCTCCAAGAAAAATCCAAATTTATCGTGAGCTTCTTCTGGAGTAAACCCTAACGCTTTAAACATTTTCATCTGCAGGTCTTTGTTGGAGATCCGCACACTGCCACCACCAAGCTCAACCCCATTCAGCACCAAGTCATACGCTTTGGCCCGAACATTTTGCTGGTCTGTTATGAGAATAGCTACATCATCGTCATGAGGGGCGGTAAACGGATGATGTGCTGCCGTATAACGTCCCTCTTCCTCATTGTACTCAAACAGAGGCCAATCAACAACCCAGAGGAAATCAAAGCGGTCGGGATCGATCAGCTCCAGCTTACTGCCCAAGTGTAAGCGCAGTCTGCCAAGTACCTCTGCTGCAGCCGCAGGTGCATCAGCCACCAGCAGCAGCAGGTCACCCTGCTCAGCCCCTAATTTATCACAGATAGCTTGAATTTCACTTTCGGAGAGGAATTTGGCTACAGGTGACTTGATGGTTTCATCGATATTAAACCACACTAACCCCTTAGCACCAAAATCTGTCGCCATTTTTACCAGTTCATCAATTTCACGCCTAGAAAATTTGGCTCCGCAGCCTTTAGCATTGATACCCCTCACCACACCGCCACCAGCAACAGTTGCGGCAAAGACCTTGAACTCGCTCTCTGCTACCGCATCAGTCACCTCAACGATCTCCAACCCAAAGCGTGTATCGGGGCGATCGCTGCCGTAGCGAAGCATAGCTTCTTGATAACTAATTCGGGGAATTGGAGTCTTGATCCGTTTACCTGTAATTGTTTCAGTTAGATTGACAATCATTTCCTCCATAATTTGCATAATATCATCAGCATCAACAAAGGACATCTCGACGTCGATTTGAGTAAATTCAGGCTGACGATCCGCTCGCAAATCCTCGTCCCGAAAACATCTAGCAATTTGATAATAGCGTTCAAAACCGGCAATCATCAGCAGCTGTTTAAACAGCTGGGGAGATTGCGGCAGCGCATAAAATTTACCAGTATGGATGCGGCTGGGCACCACATAATCTCGAGCACCTTCAGGAGTGGATTTTGTCAGCATCGGCGTTTCAATTTCTAAAAATCCACGGGAATCCAGGAAATTGCGGACAAAATGCACAATTCTATGTCTGGTAATGATTGCATCCTGCAGGTGTTTTTGCCGCAGATTTAAATAGCGATATTTCAACAGCAAACTGTCGTCTACATCTTCAACCCTATCAATATGAAACGGTGGCGTCTTAGACTCCGCCAAAATCTGCAGCGATTGAACTTGCACCTCAACTTCTCCGCTTGCTAGCTCAGGATTGGTCTGTCCTTCCGGACGGGGTTGAACAATCCCTGTTACCGATAGTACAAACTCCTGCCGCAGCTTTTCAGCTCTTCGGTATTGATCTGCAGTTAATGTTTCTGGACTGCAGACAATCTGCACTAATCCAGAGCGATCCCGCAGATCAATAAAGATCAGGCCGCCTAAATCCCGTCTGCGGTTAACCCAACCATTTAAAGTTACTGTTTGTCCCACCAATTCTTTACTGATGGTGCCACAGTGATGTGTTCTTTTCCAGCTCATGCTGCTACCCCTCTTTCTTAACTGACAAGTATTCAACAATCTGATCAAGAGCGACATCTGCCTCGGTACCTGTATCCATGCGGCGTACCTTAACAGTACCAGTTTTCAGTTCCTCTTCACCAACTATAACTACCCATCTAGATTTAAACTTGTCTGCTGATTTCATCTGGGCTTTCAAGCTGCGATCCATATAGTCGGTCTCTACCCACAGCCCTGATGCCCGCAGCTTCACTACCAGATCCACAGCTGCTGCTTTGGTATCTCCCCCAAAATGGGCCACATAAACATCGGCATGCTGCTCAGGAAAAATGTCAATTTGCTGTTGTTCTAAGGCTAACAGCAGTCGATCCACACCAACTGCATAGCCAACTGCCGGCATAGGTTTACCGCCGATTTCTTCGACTAAACCGTCATAGCGGCCACCCCCGCCGATAGCATTCTGAGCACCTAGGCTGGACACTGTTATTTCAAACACTGTTTTAGTGTAATAATCAAAACCCCGCACAAGTTTTGGATTCAGCTCGTAATCTATTTCCAGCAGATCGAGGTACTTGATCACTGTTTGAAAGTGATCGCTGCACTCTGTACAGAGATAGTTGGTAATTAGTGGAATTTCTGCCACTAAAGCCTGGCATTTTGGGTTTTTGCAGTCCAATACCCGCAGTGGATTGCGGCTGATGCGGCTTTGACAGTTTTCGCAAAACTGATCAAATTTTTCGCCTAAATGCTGCTGCAGTACCTCCCGATACTTGGGGCGGCACTCCGGACAACCAAGACTGTTGATATGTACTTGAAAATCAGACAGCCCGCATGCTTTGTATAATTCAATCGGCAGAATGATCATTTCTACGTCTAAAAAGGGATCCATACTTCCGATTGCTTCAACTCCAAATTGAGAAAACTGCCGGTACCTTCCTGCCTGCGGTTTTTCGTAGCGGAACATTGGTCCCACATAGTAGAGTTTTGATGGCAAAGATTGGGCATATAGCTTGTTTTCAATAAACGCCCGTACCACGCAGGCCGTTCCTTCTGGACGTAGCGTTATACTGCGATCTCCCCGGTCTGTGAAAGTATACATTTCTTTCTCAACAATATCGGTGGCTTCACCAATGCCTCGTTCAAAAAGTTCGGTATGCTCAAAAATCGGTGTCCTGATTTCTTGATAGCCAAACCGATGACAAATATCACGAATCTTTGCTTCAACCAGCTGCCATTTACGCGCATCCTCTGGCAGTATATCATTTGTACCGCGCGGTCGTCTTACATTCACTGTTACTACCTCCTGCCTCGATATGAAACGAGTGGTGGGCAGACCACCACTCGCATTTATATCCTCTTCCTGCATTTCAATCTACTCAGTCTCTACCTCATCAGTCTCCAACTCAGATGCCTCTTCTTCTGCTGCTTCAGCTTCAATCTGAGCATACATCTCTTGAATCGCAGCAATTCGTTCATCAACTTCTGCAGCGGCATCTTCCGCACCCATCTCCTCAAGCACAGTGCGTACAATGAATTGAGTCATAATATCACCTGAGCTTAACTCAGATGCTTTTAGATAGGCTGCGATGGCTTTGTCATTTTGTTCAGTTTCCTGATAAAGGGAACCGAGCATAAGATGCAGCTGTCCATCATTAGCTGAATGCTGCACTGCTTGTTCATATGCCTCAATCGCTTTGTCAATTTCATCCATTTGAATATAAACTTGTCCTATGGAAGACCACAGGAATCCATTGGCTGGATTTTCATCGATTGCTTCGCGATAAGCTTTAACTGCATCTTCATATTCTTCGTTCAGTACATGCTGAAAAGCAGCCAGCTGTCGATCAATTACTACAATATCGGCTTTATTCCGCTGCTCTGTTAACCAATTGGAGAAAAGCACTGCCTTTTCTTCTTCAATCAGTCTTTCACGAATTTGATCTTTAGCCGCTTCGAACTCCTCGCCTTCAGCAGTCTTTTTATCAGTTACCTTAATAATATGGTATCCAAATTCACTTTTTACTAAGCCGCTGACCTCACCAATTTCCATGCTGAAAACAGCGTCTTCAAATGGTTGAACAGTTTGTCCTCGGCTGATGAAACCGAGATCACCACCTGCTTCCGCACTGCCATCATCGCTGTATGTTTTAGCAGCTTCAGCAAAATCCATACCGTCTAAAAGACTTAAAATTTCCTCGGCCCTTGCTTCAGCAGCTTCCCAAGCTTCTGGCATGTCGGTATCAACACGCACTAGGATATGGCTGGCTCTTACCTGTTCATAACTTTCTTTGATAGCCTGCTCACTAACTTCAATTTCCCCTGCTATCTCGTCAACCAGCTTCTGAAAGGCTAACTGCATAGTGGCAATTTCTTTCAAAGCTGCATCAGTGTATCCGTACATCTCCAGCACTTCCTGGCCGTACATCTCCTTCATTGCGGATACTTCCGCTTCTACCTCGGCTTTACTTGGCTGGTATTTGCGGTTCGCAATTTCCTCCTCTATGAGGGTGTTCTCCACCAATCTTTCATACGCATTATACCGGATTCCCTCAAGCATAGAGTTATTCAGCTGACCATACATCATTTGATAATACTGCAGTTCTTGAAGGTACACATTCTGCAAATCATATAAAGAAATCGGCCGTCCGTTGACTGTTGCTACCGATGCATAAACATCACTGCCTCCACCAAAAAACGACGTGCCGCCAATATATAATGCTCCAGCAATAAAAGTAACACAGATAAAGATTACCAGTGGTTTTGCCAAGGACCTAAATTTCTTAATCAACCATAACCATTCCTTTCCAATATCTTATGAATGCACAAGAATATTTTACTTCACAGCAATGGATCTGTCAAACAGATAAGTGTTGCTTAATCTGGTATTTCTTTGCATCGATCAACTGGCAAACCTGATGAGCATAAGTTGCTGGGCATTTAGGATTGGCATGTCTGACAACAGCTAAGTCGGGAGATACCAGCTTGGTGATTGCCCCGCCGCCTAAACCGATGATGGTCTGCCGCTCTTCCATCATTTGAATATTGTAAATCGACTCAGCGCCCGGTTTAGCATAACCAATATTTTCTAGATCGCTTAAAATAAACCGCTGGCGATAAAGATAATAGGGATGCATTCCTGCTTCCTCTAAGCTTTTCTGCGCTAGTTCAGCCATTTGTTCCCCAAGTTCATGCTCAAGCTCAAGCTGTGCTGCGGTTTTACCAAAGTGACTGGCGCGCTTTAAAGCTAAACTGTGAATAGTAATATTGTCAGGATTTAATTTAATTACCTGGTCCAAACTTTCAGCAAAATCCTCAAGATTCTCACCGGGCAGACCTAAAATCAGGTCAGAATTAATAATGGCAAAGTTGTATGAATGTGCCAATTCAAATGCCCTCCGAACCTGGTCAGCGGTATGCTCCCTGCCGATCAGTTTTAGGGTGCGGTCATGCATCGTCTGAGGATTTATACTCAGCCTCTGGACGCCATGCTCTTTCATGATCGCTATCGTATCGACATCCAATGTTTCGGGTCGGCCTGCCTCGACAGTATATTCCTGGCAGCTTTCTGCATCAAAATACTGGTTTAACAGCTGCAGCAGATTACTCAGCGCTCTGCCTTTAATCGTTGTAGGTGTGCCTCCACCTAGATAGACAGATTGGACTTTGATACCCTGACTGCGCAGTAACTCCCCCACACTTTTAATCTCCAGCTCTAAAGCGGATAAAAAATCTTCCACTAAATGTCCGTGGGTCTGCAGGGGATAAGCCGCAAAGGAACAGTAGCCGCAGCGGGTAGGACAAAACGGAATACCGACGTAAACGCTTACCGGATTGTTGACATTGGGCAGGAAAAAGCTCCGCTGTTTCTCTACGACATCGAAGAGCAGCTGCTGCCGCTCTTCAGAAACACAATAGACATCTGTCAATAAATTGTGGATCTCTTCTCTGCTGAAGTTCCGATCTAACAGTCGGTGAACAAGCTTTGTCGGCCGTACTCCTGTCAAAATTCCCCAGGGGCCAAGTGAAAGACCAAATACTTGACCAAGGACAGTTCTTACCCCTAGGCGTACCCTTTCCTTGACGCGGTTTTTCCGGTCATGGCGGTTATAGCATGGTCGGTTAATTTCCGGATCAAAATGCTGCCATGGATTATGACCTTCTAGTTTAACAGTTGTTAAGATGCCTGCTTTGGTATCTTGCGAACTTACCTCTATTAGCCGTCCCCTTGAAAAATCAACACTGCGGAACATCGACGTAATTGTTCCCCGAACCGCAGCGTCCAGCTCAGGCGGCGCTTTGATCCGAAATGCTATCGGCTGCGTTTGTTGTGGTATCGCCATAGTTACTGCTCCTAACGTAAAAAAGGATTATGATTCAATTCCTGCTCTAGGGTAGTCTTGGAACCATGTCCAGGATAAATTACGGTATCCATCGGCAGCTGTTTTAACCTCTGCAAACTCGTTCTTAATGCGGCGCTGTCACCACCAGGAAAATCGCTGCGCCCGATTGAGGACTGAAAAAGAGTGTCTCCTGTAAACAATACCCCAGGTCCAAGCAGGCAGATACTACCTGGCGAATGCCCGGGGGTATGAATTACAGTAAGGAAAGAGTCTGCCAGCTTAATCTGGGATCCATCCTGCAGCAGCCGCGCTGCCTTTGGACTTACAATCTGGTGCTCGGAAATCAGCGCAGAAAGATTCCAATTTGGATCAGTTAAATAATGCTCGTCCCCTTGATGAATCTGAATCGGTGCTCCAATTTGTTCATGAAGCCACTGATTGCCGGCTATATGATCCACGTGGCCATGAGTATTGATTATTGCAGCAACAGTGGCTTGTTTGCTCTGTAAATAAGCCAGCAGTGCTTCGCCTTCAACAATCGGGTCAATCACAATCGCAGTATTCTGTTCCACTACCACATAGCAGTTAGCGCCCAAAAAACCCGATGTGAATGTGCGAATCTCCATTGTATCAACCTTTCTACGTTGGTGTCGCTCTTCTGACAGACACTACACCATCAACCTGCCGCAGGCGGTTAATCAGTGCCTGCATATGCTCTAGATTATAAATATCCACTGTCAGCAGAATCAAAGCGATATCGTCTTTCAATTTGCGGGTGTTAACTGCTTCAATATTTGTCTGACCTTCGGCGATAGTGTTCATAATGGCAGAAAGCATATTCATTCGGTCAACAGCTTTCAACTCTAAATCAACTGGGAACGATTCCTTCTCGCTGGTGTTCCATGCTACCTCAATCTGTCGGCCAGAATCCTGGCTGAGAGACTGAACATTAGGACAGTCAGTGCGGTGAATCGACACTCCACGACCGCGTGTCACATAGCCAACAATCTCATCGCCCGGAACCGGAGTGCAGCATTTAGAAAATCTGACCAATAAATTGTCCACTCCCTTAATCGCTACTCCCTTGGCTTCGCGATGCCGTGGCTGTCTGGATCTGTTTAACTGTCTGTCGCGCCTGCGCTCCTCCAGTTCTTTGCCTGCTAGCTTCTGAACTACTTGGTTGGCATTTATTCTGCCAAAGCCGATGCTGGCAAATAAATCATCGGGATTGCTGTAGCCGTATCGTTTAGCTGTGTCTGTCAGTTTTTTGGCGGCGAGGTATTCCTTTATTTCCAAATTATGCTTTTTCAATTCTTTTTCCAACTGCTCGCGACCGCGCATCACACTGACATCGCGCTGTTCTTCCTTCAGCCAGCTCCTGATTTTATTTCTAGCTTTTGATGTTTTGACAAAACTAAGCCAATCTTGACTTGGATTAGCAGTCTTACTGGTCAGAATTTCTACAAATTCGCCATTTTTCAACTGATAATCAAGGGGCTGAATCTTACCGTTGACTTTAGCACCGATACAGCGCAAACCGATATCAGTATGAACATCAAAGGCAAAGTCCACAGGAGTGGAGCCTGTAGGCAGAGCTTTAACATCTCCTTTAGGAGTAAATACAAAGACCTCATCTTCAAACAGATCGATTTTCAAGCTCTCCATAAATTCCTGGGGATCTTTCATATCCTGCAGCCATTCGACGGCTTCCCGCAGCCACTGGACTTTGGTATTTACTGTTTCATCCTTTTTACTGCCCATTCCCTCTTTGTACATCCAGTGGGCAGCCACACCTTTTTCCGCAATGCGGTGCATCTCCCAAGTGCGGATTTGAATCTCGTACAGCTCTCCATGGGGACCGATAATTGTAGTGTGGAGCGACTGATACATATTAGACTTAGGCATGGCAATATAATCTTTGAACCTTCCAGGGATAGGCTTCCAAAGCGTGTGAATTGCACCGAGGACAGCATAGCAGTCTCTAACAGAGTCCACAATTACCCGCACCGCTAATAAATCATAGATCTCATTAAGAGACTTGTCCTGCCGTTCCATTTTTTGATAGATACTGTACAAATGCTTTGGGCGGCCTTGGATCTCAGCAGTAATCCCGAGCTCTGCCAGCTTATCTTGGAGAATCTGCATCAATAACTGCAGATCATTCTCCCGCTCCTGGCGTTTTTTGCTAAGCTGATTGACCAATTCGTAGTAGCGTTCAGGCCATAGATAGCGAAAAGCAATATCTTCTATCTCCCATTTGATAGTCCAGATCCCCAAACGGTTCGCTAAAGGTGCATAGATATCTAAGGTTTCCCGAGCAATCTTGATCTGCCGCTCTTGATCTAAATAGCGCAGCGTGCGCATGTTATGGAGTCGGTCTGCAAGTTTGATCAAAATCACGCGGATATCCTTCGCCATTGCAAAAATCATCTTGCGCAGATTTTCCGCTTCCCGCTCCAGGCGGTTCTTAAAAGGCAGTTTCTCCAGTTTAGTTACACCATCAACCAACGCAAAAATGTGGCTTCCAAACTCCTGCTCCAGTTCTTCCGGTGTAACATCTGTATCCTCGATCACATCATGCAGCAGCCCAGCAGCGACAGTATCAAGATCCAGCTCTAAATCCGCCAGAATCAGAGCAACTTCGAAGGGATGGTTGAAAAAAGGTTCGCCTGAATCACGAAGCTGTCCTTCGTGAGCTGCTTTGGCAAAGTCATATGCTTTAATGATAATCTCAAGATCTGCATCTGGATAATAACTTGTAATTCGCTCTAACAAGGACTTTAGATCCAAGGCTTCACCTCTTTTCAAACCTTATTTATCGTAATTAACCAGGGTCAGCACATCATAGCCTGCCAGCTTTTTCCGTCCATTCAACGCTTCTAATTCAATTAAGAATGCAAAACCACTGATCTTAGCACCAACCTCCTCAACCAGCTGGGCAGCGGCGCTAATTGTACCTCCAGTTGCTAACAAGTCATCAACCAATACTACACTCATACCCGGCTTAATCGCATCTTTATGAATTTCTAATGCATCGGTGCCGTATTCTAACTCGTACTCCATTCTCAAAACTTCTCCAGGCAGTTTTCCAGATTTACGAATTAAAACGAATCCGCATCCGAGTTCGTAGGCTAATGGGGCTCCGAGAATGAAACCACGTGATTCAACTCCAACCACCATGTCTACCTCTCGTTCTCTGCAGAATTGAGCCATCTGTTTGATTGAATAACGAAATGCTTCCGGGTCCTCCAGCAGTGTGGTAATGTCTTTAAAACTGATACCTGGTTTTGGAAAACCCTCAATAACTCGTATTTTCTCTTTTAAGTTCATCAAGAAAGCCCCTTTCCAAACAATGCTGTAAGTATGCTGAAATCTGTTCCCGTCTAGTTTTACCTCTATTATACAAAACAGATGTGCATAAGTCTAGCTTCTGAGCGGGTTTTGGCAGGATTTTCACACCTGCAGCACTTTTCTTAATCAAGTCCAATTCCGCAAACACGTCAACTATAAAGTCCACACTTTCAGTCAATTTTAATGCTTCCCCAATCTGGTCCAGCTTGGCGTATGATAGTTCATCAGTACCTGCCCGCATCATCATGATGTAAAACCTGGCGAGCAGATCCCGGTCAGGAAATAAACAGCTGATTTGTCCCTGCAGCCAACTGCAGTCACGCCGGCCGAACAGAGCAAGGAAATCCCCACCTGCTCCCAATTTTTGGAGTAAGTGAAATAGGAATTCAGGCTCTGCCACCGCATCATAAAGTGCAATCTGCTCCCACTCCCCAGCGGGCTGCCAGATACCGGTTGATACCACCCAGGTGATTGTCCCCGCTGCAATTAATGCCAGCAGCTGTTCCCTTTCCTCAGCAGTCAGCAGTTCATGCTCAAAACCGATGAAATTGGCACCATTTGGAACTGCAATCCGCAGTTCGCGGCATACGTCCAAAACTCTGGCAGGACTTGCCGCATAAATTAGGACTTTCTTCTGGGGATCCAACCACCTTCTCAGTTCACCGTTCTTGTCCCACACATTTCTGCTGTCAATAATATTATAATCTCCACCAATGGTACTGTGACGCTGAAACGGTTCATGCAGATGGGAAATGCGGTTGTAGCTTTCAGGCAGCTGCCAAGGATACCGCTCCAGCATCCATTCTTCTATGAAGGTGTTAACAGCTTGAGCAACCTGAAAGTCCCGTACAATCAGTTCAATCTTACTCGGATCCCTATAACCTGGCTGTGGATACACAGCAAAATCAACATTTTCGCGGTATCCATCAACAGTCCGCAGTTTTTGATACATGCCAAAACCCACAGCTTCCATTACTTCCCCTTCATGGTCCTGGATAATGCACCGCAGATGGTCCCGATCGATCCCTATCGGTTTGGTACTCAAAACCGAACCAGAAATCTGGAGTACAGGCGTAGGATTACCCATACCAAATGGTTCCAGCAGTTCAAACTCCCGCAGCAGTTGGTGATTGATATCTTTGATATTCAGCTGATAGTCAATGCGAACTTTCGGTATCAAATCTTCCGGCTGAAGTGAACTGGCAGCAATCTCGTTCAGCCGCGCTCTCAGTTCAGAGATTCGCTCTGCTTGAACAGTAAGTCCGGCTGCCATTTCATGACCGCCAAACTGAACCAAAAGATCGCTAACCTGCCTCAAACCGTTATAAAGATTAAAACCGGATATGCTGCGGGCAGACCCTTTACCAACACCATCAGAAAGGGAAATCACAATAGTAGGTCGGTAATATCGATCAACAATTCGAGAAGCAACAATGCCAATCACACCGGGATGCCAGTCCTCCTTAGCCACGACAATGACAGCATCTTGTTTCCAGTTATTGGCTTCAATCATTGCTACTGCTTCCTCAAATATCTCTGCTTCAGTTTCCTGGCGGACTCGATTCTCGTAATCCAACGTTTCAGCTAATTTTTGAGCCTGCAATCGATCTCTACTCAGAAGCAGCTCTACTCCGCGGGCCGATTCCCCCATTCTCCCAACAGCATTTAATCTTGGTCCCAGTTTAAATCCTAAATCAGCGGCTTTATAGGGAGCTTTGAGGTTACAGATGCGGATTAGAGCTGCAAGTCCCAATCGTTCAGTTAATTCCAGCTGCTTTAAACCAAACTTTACAAAGATGCGGTTTTCATCCACTAACGGTACCAAATCAGAAACTGTCCCCAGTGCCACCAAATCTAGGTATTGACTAAAATCACGATCATAATACTCACCTAACGCTTGAACCAGCTTGTAGGCAACACCCACTCCCGCCAGTTCAGAGAAGGGATACCTGCTGTCAGAACGTTTGGGATTTATAACTGCTGCAGCCTGCGGCAGTTCTGATTTTGGTTCATGGTGATCGGTAATAATCAAGTCCAAGCCTAAATTTTTAGCAAATTCAGCTTCAGCACAAGCAGTGATACCGCAGTCTACAGTGATTACTAAAGAGCTAGCTGCGCTGATTTCTTTTAAAGCGTCCTGATGCAGTCCATAGCCTTCATCCATCCGATTTGGTATATAATACTGAACCAATTCTGGATCGGGAACTAGGCTGCGCAGGACTTCTAACAGCAGTACCACCGATGTCTGACCATCCACATCGTAATCGCCATAAATTGTAATCGATTCCTGATCAGCCAGTGCTTCAGCAATCCGCCGCACTGCCTTGTCCATATCCGGCAGAAGCAGCGGTGAATGCAGCTGCTTAAGGTCAGGATATAAAAACTGCTGGGCTGCTTCAATAGAGCTGATCCCACGATCTATGAGAATTTTCGCAGTTACTTCTGAAATGTTCAAGGTTTGACTGAGATACCTGCATCGCTCATCAGCCGGTCTGATTAACCATTTTTTCTCCAAGACAATGTCCTCCTAACCTGAGTCTTTTCGATGTTTTACCATCGAATTCCTGCAAATGATATCAGCTTGATTTTCTGGATTTACCATAGTATTATTAAGGAAAGCTTATGGAAAGGGGTTTTTTCGATGGACATTGTCGAACGTGTCCTTATTTCAGAAGAGGAGATTCAAACGCGTATTAAAGAACTGGCTGCGCAGATTAACAAGGATTACGAGGGTAAAGAGGTGCTCCTGCTCTGCATCCTCAAGGGTGGAATGATGTTTTTAGCTGATTTATCCAAGCACCTCACCATTCCGGTAGCTATGGACTTTATCGGTATTTCAAGTTATGGCAAGGCGACCCAATCATCAGGTGTAGTCCGCATTACCAAAGACCTCGAAGAAAGCATAGAAGGCAAACATGTGCTGATCATCGAGGATATTATCGATTCCGGATTAACCTTAAGCTATCTAATCAACAACCTAGCGATCAGAAAACCTGCCAGCATCAAGATCTGCACTTTGCTGGACAAGCAGATTAACCGTGAAGTCGATATCCCAGTGGATTATGTTGGATTTACTGTTCCAAATGAATTTCTAGTTGGTTATGGATTAGATTATCAGGAATTATTCCGCAACATCCCATACATTTTCGTACTTAAGCCAGAATACTACACCGACTAATACTGCTAGTATCGGCCTGAACGTAAAATTGAAATCAGCAGCCAGATTCCGATCATTCCTGCCAATAAAAATCCCAAGAGTCCAATCAAAGGAAGATTGAGAATACGCGGCCCCCGGTCGGTGGTTAATACAAATGAAGACCCTATAATCAGGGATCCTACTATCAAGCCTGCGGTCAAGCGGTTTGATATTATATCTAATCGATTAATTAACCGTTCTAATCCTTTATGTTTGAATTTAATCTCTAAATCACCGCGGTTGATCGTATTCAGTGCAGATTCGAGTTCTATCGGCAGTTTGGCTGCTGCCTTAACCCACTCTTTAGTTGTATCAAATCCCTTCTTCGCGATCCGTTTGGCACTATAGTTCCGCTTAGCCCACGCTTTTGCAAACGGTTCCATAGCTTCAATTACATTAAAATCAGGCGCCAAACGCGAACCAATTCCTTCCAAAGTTACCAGTGCTTTGATCAGCAGAGTTAAATCTACCGGCATTCTGATTGGATGGGTCCTGGTAAACCGGAGCAGATCCTCAGCAATATAGCTAAAGTTTAATTCTTTGAGTGTCCGATCATAATAATCGTCGATCAATTCGCTCAAATCCAGATACAGCTCCCTGGTTGGCGGTTCAGTTAAAGCTCCTAAAGCGGTCAGCACATTCAAAATCGCTTCCACATCCCGTTTAGTAATGGCAAACATCAGTTTTGCCAGCAGTTCCATAGATTGCGGATCAATTCGTCCAATAATGCCAAAATCCAGAAATACCAGCGCACCTGCCTCTGTTACCAGTAGGTTGCCTGGATGGGGATCTCCATGAAACATACCAAATTCAAAAACCTGCTGAACAAAGGCTTTCACTGCGACATCAGCTATTCTAGCGGTATCAATTTCCTTTTTCTTTAGTGATGATAAATCCCGGAGTTTAATCCCGTCGATATAATTCATAGTGAGTACTTGCTCTGTGGTGTAGTCCCAATATACCTTAGGAACAACTATATCGGGATTCTCCTTAAATTTTTTGTGAAACCGATCAATATTTCTGCCCTCTCTGGTGTAATCCAATTCCCGCCCAATCATTTTAGCGAAGTAATCAACTAGTTCGACTATATCGATGAACCGTTCATCAATCCGGTCTGCAATCGCGTTTGCTAAACGACAGATGATCTCCAAATCGGTAGCAATAACCGCTTCAACACCGGGCCGCCTAACTTTAACGACTACATCTGTACCATCAAGTAGAGTGGCACGGTGAACTTGTCCAATAGAAGCTGCTGCCAGCGGTTGGGTGGAAAAGCTGCTGAACATTTCATCGATGGGACTGCCTAACGACCGCTCCACCTGTTCCTTTATTTGCTTATAATTTACTGGCGCCACATTATCCTGAAGACCCTCCAGTTCTTTCAGGATATCCGGGGGAACAAGATCAGGACGGGTGCTCATCAGCTGGCCAAATTTGATAAACGTTGGACCCAGCTGTTCCAGCACCAGCCTGATTCTGGCTCCTAGGGATAAAGCATGGTGCTCCTCTTCCTTTACAGCCTTTAGTCGCCTTAATGGCGGCATGAAAGCTTTGATCCCGCTCAGCTGAATGAGATAACCAAAACCATGGCGTAAGAGTACCTCCCCAATCTGGCGGTATCTTTTGAGATGTCGATAGCGCCGAGAAAATCCTAAAGGCATGCTGTCACCTCTTCCTATCGCTTCTGCCGCTGGGTCAAGTCTGTTGCGCACCATCACTGCGTTTTAATGTATTATAGACAAAACTCCGAAGGAATAGCCTCTCCTTCAGAGTTTCCCTATTCAACTCAGTCCCACTCAAAATCATTAACCGCCCTAATCCAATAATGCTCAACTTTACCTTGGTATTTATTATTCGGCAGATACATAGCTAAATAAACAACATCGTTATCTCTGCTGAAATAAACTGATCGCAGCATCGATTTGGTTCCATTCGGTCCGCTTCCTTCAACTGCATAAAAATAGGTTTGTAAGCCATTTGAAGTAGTGATCTCCCGGTTAGCAAATACTCGTTCGTTATTAAGAAAAGGACTCCACCGCTTAGCAACAAAATTGATTACATCATCTCTGCTGCTGTTGGGCACCACACCAACTTCCATGATCACTGTGCCGTCATCCCATGAAATCTCTAAGAACTCGTACCCAAACACTGTTTTAGTAACATAGATATCTGCTGCACTTGGCACAACAGCATAAAATCCAGGCTTGTCCACATGATACCACCAATAATCGCTGTTTTCGTGGAGATAAAATTCGCCTGCAAAAACACCAGCGCAGTTAACAGCTAATAATATGAAAGATAGGATGAAGACCATTTTCCTTCTCCACATATAGATAACCCTCCTAAGCTAATGAAAAAACCACCCCAAGGTGGTTTATTCTGTCTAGTTTTTTACCGAACCTACCCCCGATCTGCTGATTACAATATCAGTCTTATCAGCAACACGAAGTGTAACGGTATCCTCAGACAGCTTGGTTATTTCACCGTGAATGCCGCCAATTGTCACTACTCGGTCTCCCTTTTTCAATCCATCCAGCATCGCTTGGCGTTCTCTCTGCTGCTTCTGTTGTGGGCGCATTATACCGAAGTAGACAAAAACCAGCATAACAACAAACGGCAGTAATAACCCGATTAAACCACCTGCACCAGGTGCTTGAGCTTCAAGGAACATGGGCTCACCTCCATATTATATTTTTCTCCCTATTCCGGTGTTATCCTGCATACTCTGCAAAAAACTGGTCCCGAAACTGCTGCATCCGATCCTGGCGAATCGCTTCCCGCACATCAGCCATTAATCGTGCTAAAAATGTGAGATTGTGAATGGTTGCCAAACGCAGTCCTAAGATCTCGTTAGCCTTGAACAGATGACGAATATAAGCGCGGCTGAAGTTCTGACAAGCATAACATGAACAATCCTCCTCAATCGGCATAAAATCCCTGGCAAAAGTTTGATTTCTCACAGTTAAATGACCGCGCCGCGTCATCACAGTTCCATGACGTGCTATTCTTGTGGGCCAAACACAATCAAACATATCTACCCCCCGCAGGACTGCCTCAACCAAACAATCGGGTGAGCCTACGCCCATTAAATAACGCGGTTTATCCTGGGGCATTATTGGCATGATTTCTTCCAGCATCTCATACATCAACGGTTTTGGTTCCCCGACACTTAATCCACCAATTCCATAGCCGGGGAAATCTAAATCGACCAGCTGTGCCGCACTCTGCCGGCGCAGATCAGGAAAGACTCCGCCCTGGACAATACCAAACAGTGCCTGGTCTTCCCGATTATGCCGTGCCTTACAGCGCTCTGCCCAGCGGTAAGTTAACTCTGTGGATTTCTTGACATAGCTGTAATCAGCTGGATACGGGGCACACTCATCAAACACCATCGCTATATCAGAACCCAAATCCATTTGGATTTCAACCGATTTTTCAGGGGTAATAAAATGCTTTGAACCGTCAAGATGGGAGCGAAATTCCACTCCCTCCTCGGAAATTTTTCTCAGCTTTCCGAGACTGAATACTTGAAATCCCCCGCTGTCAGTTAAAATACTGCCCTGCCAGTTCATAAATTGATGAAGCCCACCTGCTTCTTTGATCAAGTCGCTTCCAGGCCGCAGGTATAAATGATAGGTATTGCTTAAAATAATATCAGCACCGATTTCTTCCAGCTCAAGGGGAGTTAAAGTTTTTACTGTCGCCTGGGTTCCAACTGGCATAAAAACTGGGGTCTCAATCACCCCATGAGGCGTCTTTAACAATCCTAAGCGCGCTGGTGAATCGGATGCAGTTTTTAATACTGTGAATTCTACTGCCATTAATCCTACTCCTTATCATCTATTAACAGCATTGCATCTCCAAAACTAAAAAAGCGGTATCGATTCTCAACAGCTGTTTTATATGCAGTCTTAATCAAATCTAATCCAGCAAAAGCTGAGACCAACATCAGCAAGCTAGACTGAGGTAAATGAAAATTGGTAATCACGGCATCAACAATTTCAAACTTATATCCTGGGTAGATAAATATATCAGTCCAACCGGCACCCGCTTTTACTCTACCTGATTGAGCAAGGGTTTCTAAGGTGCGAACCACAGTTGTGCCAACCGCAATCACTCTGCCCCCATCTGCCCTGCACTGATTAATAATTGCGGCATGCTCTGCACTCAGCTCATAATATTCGGAATGCATGCGGTGCTCAGCAACATATTCAGTTTTTACTGGGCGAAATGTCCCAAGACCGACATGGAGGACAAGCGGAACAATCTTAACTCCCTTTTGCGAAATTTGTTCCAACAGAGAAGTAGTAAAATGTAAACCTGCTGTTGGTGCTGCTGCTGAGCCTTTGGCTCGAGCATAGACAGTTTGATACCGTTCTTGATTATCCAGTTTAGACTTAATATAAGGCGGCAGTGGTGTCTCTCCCAGCTCTTCTAGAACAGCATCAAAATCCCCTTGGTAATCAAATTCAACTATCCTGCCACCAGCTTCAGTGCTGGCGATAACAACTGCACTAAGCGTATCTGCAAAAATTAGCTTGGTACCGATTTTACAGCGCTTACCAGGTTTAACTAAAACCTCCCACCGCTTCTCGCCTACACAGTGAAGCAGCAGCACCTCAACTTTTCCCATGGTATCCTCACGGACTCCAAAGAGGCGGGCCGGCAGTACCCGCGATTCGTTTACCACTAGAACATCGTTAGGACGCAAAAATTGCGGTAGATTATAAAAATGCTTGTGCTCAATAGTACCGCTGCCAATATCGACAACCATCAGGCGTGAACTGTCTCGCGGTTCAACCGGTTCTTGGGCAATTAGCTCATCTGGTAGTTCATAATCAAAATCGGAAACTTTCATGCTTTACTCCTTGCTGGTTCTAATAAATTTGCTTGAAGAGAATACAGGTCTAGTTACTTCAAACTCAAAATAATGATAATCGCCATTGCGCTCAATCGTTGCAGTTACCTGCGTAGTGCTGCCAGCTGCAGCTTTCTCAGATTCCGGCAGACTAGCACTTTCTAAATCAACATAGACAGCGATGTACTTTGCCGGTGTCAGCCCTGTTTCCCGTACTTTTTCTCTGGCATCTGCAGGCACACGCCACATCTGCACGTGATAAATAGTGCCTAATGTTTCTTTAATCACAGCCTCAATTTCTTGATCAGCCCCTGCATCTGGACCGCTTGGATCATTGAACCTTACCTGTTCGTATTCATCTATCCCGGGTTGCGAGATAGTGACAACTATTTCATTTTTGCCTGGTTCAAGATATCCTTCTAATTCAGCTTGAATTTCGATGCTTTCTACCGCTTGTTTAAACGTAGCACCAACTAAATCGATTTTGCTGATCAAATCTCTGCCCTCTTCGTTCAATCCTTCAGCATGGACAACTCGTTGCCCGCTGTTAAGAGCTAACTCAATGCTGGGATTTATATCTAATGTAACAAAAAATGCCGGGGTAGTTCCTCCGGGGATGTCGGCAATCTGTCCCGCTGAGCCTACCAAAGCCAATAACAACACTGCAGCAACAGTCCATTTAAAATAAAAAGGAGGCCGTTTGATGGTGTACTGGATCTCCTGCCCCACGCACACCGGTTTGCTGAAAGGAACACGCAGAAATTCCCCCTGGGATGTCATCACGATGATATGATCTCGCGCTGCCACCTCAACGACAATCCCCTTCCCCTGTTTCATGCTTACCTCCCCTTTCAAACCGAACGCTTAAGGTATTCCTGTAGGTAGTGGAATTCTCCGACTAAGATCAGTGTCAGTGTTATTATGTATTTTCGCTGCCGCTCAAGGGTTTTACGGCTGACCTTCACTACCTTTTCCAATTCTTTCAGCGGCAGTGCTTTTCGGTGTGTAAGATATTTTAATAATTCCGGATCATTAGCCAAGATACGAGCTACCTCCAATGCCCGATCCCGAGCATCTTGATGTTTTGGAGAGATCTTAACCAATTCAGAGAATCGCACTCCGTATTCACTAAGCAGTTGGTTCAGTCGGAAAATCTCCTCCCGCCTCTCTTCTGCTTCTTGCTGCAGTTGGATTACCCCATAAGCTTCTTTCAGTTCAATCTTACGAATAATATTATCTTCTGTATCATCTGTTTCCAACGATGACAAGGGGATTTCCTCTCTACTCCTAGCTTTACGGCGGAAATAATCCACCATCCGTCTCTTAATTACTATTTCAGCAAAGCTGAGAAAAGAAGCTCCCGCTTTAGGATTATAGGCATCGATCGCTTCATCAAAGGCAGACATTGCGATGCTGGCTTCATCGTCTCGTCCCAGTACCAGATATTTTTTAGCAACCTGAGACGCTGCGCGGAGGTAAAAAGGACGATACTCTTTGATTAACTGTTCCCTTACTAGTTTATCTCCAGCTTGAGCCTTGATTACTAAAGTGCTTAATTCTTCCCGTTGACTATCAAAAGCCGAATTGATTGCCATTGACTATCCTCCCCTTCATACAGACTCTTCGCACCCACACCCAATTTTTTGGGTACCTAATTATAGCCAAACTCCGATAAAGAACCGGTTTTATTGCGCCAGTCTTTCTTCACCTTAACCCAAAGATCCAGGAATACCTTTGAGCCTAATAGATTCTCAATATGCAGCCGCGCTCCACTCCCTATCTTTTTAAGCATTGAACCTTGTTTACCAATAATGATACCTTTTTGGGAATTGCGCTCCACATAAATGGTGGCCCGCACGGATACAAGCTCTTTTTCTGGATCCTTCTTAACTTCGTCAACATAAACAGCTACCGAATGGGGAATTTCTTCTTCGGTATGGTGCAGAATCTGTTCTCTAATGAATTCGGCCATTACAAAGCGTTCAGGATGATCTGTAACCCAATCATCGGGATAATATTTAGGTCCTGCTGGCAGATAAGAAACCAATGTGTCAACGAATTGATCTAATCCAGCTCCTTCCAAAGCAGACACCACTACGACCTCAGCAAAGTCAAACTTGGCTGAAGCCATACTGCAGAACTGCTCCTGCTCTTCCTTACTAACTAAGTCTGCCTTGTTAACAATTAAAAACACTGGAGTATCAACTTTTGCTAATTCTTCAACGATGATTTCATCTGCTTTACGCCATTGGGTAACATCAACCATATAACAGATTACATCAACTTCTTCGAGGGCAGCCTTAGCTGCCTTTACCATATATTCACCTAATTTATGTAAAGGCCGGTGCAGGCCAGGTGTATCTAAGAAAATAATCTGCGCATCTGAACGCGTTAAAATTGCTTGAATAGTATTGCGGGTAGTCTGCGGCTTATCCGAGACTATCGAAATTTTTTGTTCCAGCAAACTGTTGAGGAGTGTTGATTTTCCTACGTTTGGTCTGCCAATTACTGCAACAAAACCCGACTTAAATTCAGCCATTGTGAACCTCCTTAAGATCAGCTAACACCAGTGTCAGCACATAGCGGTCCTCACCAATTCCATATTCATTCGGCAGAAACTCTCTTTTTTTAAAACCTAGATTGGTATACAGCTTGATTGCAGCAGCATTGTGCGGATCGACAGTGAGGCTCACTCTTGCAAAGCCATCCTGCGCCAGACAGCGAAGGGATTGTTTCAGCAGTGCTGTTCCAATTCCCTGATTGCGGTAAGGCTTTTTTACCGCAAAACCAAATAAATAAGCATGCCGCGGGTCGTTAAAATCGCGCATATATTCTGCTACAGCCACAACTCGATTTTGATCAAGAATAATATAAACACGGCCGTGCCGGATAAACGGAGGTAAAAACCAAGAATTCATGCCGCCAATGCCAAAGGCATCCTGTTCAATCGCAATTATTTGGGCGATCAGTTCAGGATCCATGGCTGTCAGCTGCATAAATCTATAATCCATATTTATCACCAGTAAACGCTCCTGGCAGCAGTTCTGACAAATTCGTTTTTCTAACTTGTCCACCGGCATTAGCCAACAAAATCACCACTTGATCATCAAAAAACTCTGCCAGAACCTGGCGGCATACACCGCACGGAGTGATTACTTCTTCAGTTTCAGCTACTACAGCCAGCGCTTTAAACTGGCGCTCCCCTTCTGACACCGCTTTTACAACAGCGGTTCGTTCAGCACAAATTGTCGGACTATAAGCTGCGTTTTCAATGTTGCAGCCGCGGTATATCCGCCCACTCGCGCCTAACAGCGCAGCTCCAACCCTAAACCGCGAGTAAGGTGCGTAAGCCTGCTCCATGGCTAGTTTAGCCTGCATAATTAATTCCTGGTAATTGTCCATAAACCCTCCCCTAACCTAAAAGCGCAGCAGGAATAGAATTAGGGTAATTAAAACCCCAATGAATGCACCAGTGATTACTTCCAGCACAGAATGAATACTGCTCTGCACCCGCGTATGGGCAACTAACAGAGCCAGCACAAATCCTAAGCTTGCCACAAATGTACTGCTGCAGAACATAATGGCGGTAGCTAAGCTGAAAGCGATAGCAGTGTGGCCGCTGGGCATACCGCCTTTTAGGTAATCAGAACTTCCCGTTGTACTTTTTATTATAATGCTCAATCCAATGACAACTAAAACAGCAATCAAAGTTAAATCAATCGGCCTAAAACTGTCCCGTAATGAACGGATTTCAAACTGAATTAACCGTTCAAATAAAACAAAATAACCAATGCCAGCAGCGATTACCGAAGATACCAGCACTGCACCAGCAGCTACATTCTTAGCGTTGCGGGCAATCGGGTGGTACTCGGTTACAAACAGATTGACAACCTCCTCAACCGCTGTATTCAGCATTTCTGCGCAGAGTACTAAGCCGATAGTCAGAAGTAGAATCAGCAGTTCAATCCGGGGTACATTCAAAACAATAGCCAGAATCAAAACCAATATCCCGATTAAGAAATGGATTTTCATATTGCGCTGCGTCTTAACTGCGTAAATGATGCCCTCTATTGCATAGTTAAAACTGGCACCAATATTTTTTGCCCTCACCGTGCCTCCCCCTAATCACGCGTTAAGTTGAGCTCAACCATGACCAGCTCTTCAAGCTCCCGCATCTTGTGTCTTTCCTCTTCTGTTTGATGATCATAGCCGAGTAGATGCAGCAGACCATGAGCAGTAAGATAGCCAACCTCCCGCTCAAGACTGTGATTATACTCATTGCTCTGCTCGACAGCCCGCTCTAAAGCAATAATAATATCGCCCAGCATTCGGGGAGCTCCCTGCGGCTGAATGAATTCAGCACCCTCTTCCTGTGCAAAGGAGAGAACATCGGTTACCTGATCCACACCGCGGTAATCGCGATTCAATGTCCTAATCGTCTCATTATCAACAAATGTAACGCTGATTTCAACCGGATCCTTAACAGCTAACACTTTGAGTCCAGTCTCCAAAACTTTTCTGACCAATGCTTCTAATTCGGAAGTGTCAACTTTGGTTTGCTCATTATTGATATAAAGGTCCACTTATGCCTTTCCCTTTCCTTCAATCTCTTCTCGAGTAATTTTTTCGGGATACTCCACCCTTCCGTGAAAAATACCGATCAATACCTTAGAAAACGCATCAGCAATCTTGTTCAGGTCTTTAAACGTCAGATCACTTTCATCAAGCTGACCATCATCAAGGCGGTCGCGAATAATTTTACGCACCAACCCTTCTATTTTTCCAGGTGTTGGCTTAGACAACGAGCGCACTGCTGCCTCCACCGCATCAGCAAGGGACACGATGGCTGTTTCTTTAGTCTGGGGTTTCGGTCCGGGATAACGAAAATCACTTTCCTTAACTGTGCCTTCATTAGTTTCTAAAGCCCGATGATAAAAATATTTAACCAAATCTGTACCGTGGTGCTCTGTAATAAATGATGTAATAACTGGCGGCAGTTTGTGCTCCTTAGCCAATTCCAGCCCATCCTTGACATGAGCTGTAATGATTAAGGTTGACAGCGACGGCGCAATCTTGTCATGGGGGTTATCTGCCCCCAGCTGATTTTCCACAAAGAATATTGGCCGCTTCACTTTCCCAATGTCATGAAAAGTTGCTCCCACACGAGCCAGCAGTCCATCAGCCCCCACCGCATCGGCAGCCGCTTCCGCTAGATTGCCAACCATGATGCTGTGGTGGTAGGTTCCAGGTGTCTCCATCAACAAGCGCCTCAGCAGAGGATGATTGGGATTTGTTAATTCTAGCAAGCGGATTGCAGACGTAATTCCAAACACGCTCTCAAAATAAGGCAGCAGCCCGATAGCACTGATCGAACAGATCAATCCGTTCAGCAACCCTAGATAGCTGTGGAGCATAATATTTGAATCACCCTGAAGTAAGCCGAATGCCATCATCACTAGAATGTTACTACCACCCACAATAAAGCCTGCCCGCATCAACTCACTGCGCTGGCTCACCCGAGAAACACTGAGAATTGCGATTAATCCACCGATTAAACCTTGAGCTACTAAAGGCAGCGATTGAAAAATGATCCCGCTGATGATCGATAGCACCGTTACCGTCAGATAACCAGTCCGGGAATCCAGCAGCATAGTAATTAACATCCCTGCCAGAGCAATTGGTGTTAAGTACATAATCAACAGCCAATTAATCAGCGAAAGAATCTTGGTAATTAATGTAACTAAAATCAAAACTGAACCGACAAAGGCAAGTCTACTTTCGCTTTTAATTATTTCCGGGCTGTACTTATACAGTGAAACTGCAAACAGCACCAACAGCAGGACAACTATAATCAACAGTCCCAGCAGAGACCAGTAATCAATTCCTTCTTGATATAAACCAAGATCTTTCAGCATTTGGACATGCTCTTCTGCAACTACTGTGCCGTCACTGATGATAATTTCACCAGCTTTAACTATCACTGGCTTGACCGCACGAGCCGCCTCCAAACGCTGCTGTTCAACAGCCTGATGATCCAAAACCAAATTGGGCTTAATAATTTGATTAGCAATCTGCACAGCTGCTTCCTGTAAGTTAAAGTTGATGTCGCTTTGAGCAAACAAAACACGCATCCGCTCAGGCAGTTGAGAGCTATCAGCTTCACTAATCCGCTGCTGCATCTGCTCCATAATAATCCGTTTGCTCTCTTCAACAAAGGTATTGTATTCGAGCGCATCAGTAAACAATAATCGCTCTATATAATTGATTGGTAAAACGATCTCAACTGTTTGAGCCAACTTTCTCTGAACACCTTCTGCTTGGACAGTCGGCTCCGACTGCTCAAACTGTTCATCTGTTTCATGAAGCTGAACTCTAGCATCAGCAATAACAGCAAACAGCTGTTCCAGCCTTTCTGACGCTTCCACAACAACAGCATGATTTACAATGTAAAATTTGGGATCGGTTTTCGCTTCAGCTTCAGCCCTATCTGCAGCCTTCTGCTGCTCCCTTTGAGTCTGAGCCCGATTTTCCATATCCCGTGGGACACGGATATCTTGACGAACAACTTCTCCGACCTCAACCTGATATCCAATTGGTGAAATATTTATTGAAAGGATACCGAACAATCCAATAAAGACTAAAACAGCCAAAACCCATTGGCGCACGTTATTCTGTTCAAACTTAGATTTTAGATTCTGTTTCACTTTAGTCCAAGGTTTTGACTTCGACTTACCCATTGTGGCAGCTCCTCTCCAGGGTTAACACTTACTATTCGTTTTCATCAGCATCAAACGCTTCATAGGCCTGTATGATTCTTTGCACTAATGGATGCCGGACCACATCGCTTTCAGTTAAATAACAAAAGCCGATTCCCCTTACATCTTTGAGGATCTTGCTCACTTTAATTAGACCGGACCTGCGTCCCCGCGGCAAGTCAATTTGGGTAACATCGCCGGTCACAATTGCTTTAGATCCGTAGCCCAAGCGCGTCAGGAACATTTTCATTTGTTCGTCAGTAGTATTCTGCGCCTCATCTAAGATAATAAAAGAATCATCTAACGTTCTGCCGCGCATATATGCCAGCGGAGCTACCTCAATAACTCCTTTCTCCCGCAGTTTGAGATACTGTTCTTGTCCCAAAATATCATACAATGCATCGTAGAGGGGGCGAAGATATGGATCCACCTTATCCTGCAGGTCCCCTGGTAAAAAACCTAGGTGCTCTCCTGCCTCTACAGCTGGACGCGTCAAAATCAGACGACTGATTTCCTTGCGTTTCAGAGCTGCTACCGCTGCAGCCATAGCAAGATAAGTTTTACCTGTACCTGCTGGACCAATACCAAAGACAATCACATTATTGTTGATTGCCTGGACATAATGCTTTTGTCCCTCAGTTCTCGGGTAGATCTGCCGACCACGTGCTGTTGTTACAACCACTTCCGAATTAATTTCTTTCAGACTAGCACCACTGCCAGCATCAATCAGTGTACTGGCATAATGAAAATCATGAGCAGTAATATCCCGCTTCAGTCCAGCTACATTTTCTAGAATTTGCCGCACTTTCTCGACACCCTCAACATCTCCACTGAGGATTAGATCAATTCCCCGCGGGATAACCTTAATTCCATACTGGGCCTCTAACCACCTCAGATTCTCATCACCTTTACCGCTGATTGTTTGAGCTTGGGCAATGTCTGACAAAGAAAAAACTATCTCAACTGCTTGATGAGCCACTAACAAACCCCCTAATTTATCTTCAAAAAACTATCCCGATCATAAATATTATAAGCAAAATGTAGGGTAGATGCAAACTAGAGCTTAGGCACAAACTCAGCTATATCCTGCTCAATTTCCACAATGATACCCACCCGCACCCCATGTTGATCCGCAATCGAATATTCCTCAACCTGGGTCTCTAAAACCTGGTCACGATCAATTCCCAGCTCCTCCAGCTGCTGCCAAGCACGCTCCAAGGCTAAGGATCGGGCTTGTTCTGGAGAAATCGGAATGGTTTCATAGTAAACCTCTTCATAGAAATGCTTAGTAAAAGTAACCGGCAGGGTAAAACTGCGCACCTGCAGTTGCCATGGCTCTGACACCAATGCAAAATCTGCAAACGGCACCTTTCGGCCTAAAATAAACGAGAGTTTCCCCAGCTTGACACCGTAATTAACATGGGTTCTGCCGGTTTTAACTTCAGTAATTTTACTGAGGGCAGCTTCTCCAATAGCATCATACCAGACGCGGGCCCGAACTACTCCCTCAGCACTGCCCTGCTGCTTCCTCCCATATTGATCATAATATTCACCAGATATAAGTACATCTCCTTTCTTCACAGTATCGCCTATCGATACTAGAGCTGTACCCCGGAATGGTAAAACTTGAGTCACTAATCCGTTTTCTACTGCTACTACGTCGCCAAACTGGACTTCCTTCAGCTCTGGACTAGTACGTTCCACCACCTCAATACTCATTAATACCCCTTTAATATTGATCCCCACCCACGAAAAATCAGGAAACTTGGTCAGAATCAAATTTTCCAAAGAGCGCAGATTGAGCTGCGACTTGCTCACTCCGACCGTTACCCCTTGTCTGCTGAGCACCTCAAAAATCTGTTCTCCACTCACCTCATCATTTCCGGAAATCTCAATAAACCAAATAAATCCAGTCAAATAGTATAAAAATAACAGCACAGCAATCATGCCCAAAATCAACATTTTACGTCTCTGTAGTTTAGCTGCTAAAAAGGGCAGTCCTAAACGCCCTACGATACTGATGCGGATGTTTAGTCCAGTTAACAGCGGTCGCAAGCGCTTAAAATGACTAATCCGCATTTTGCCGATAATAATGTTGGTCGTAACCCGCTCCAGATCCCAGATACTCAATCCATGTTCTGCAATTCGATTCAAGAGTTTTTCCAGATCTGCGCCTTTAAGCTTAATGATTACATAACCCATCAGCCAGTCCCAGATTCGTGCAATCATGCCGCCACCCCACTATTGATTGACCATTTCTATACTACTGATAAAACCTTCAAGCTTAATATCATCCTTTTCTATAAAACGAATGGCCAACTTTCTGCCATAAATCCGCATATTGCCATTTTTTACCCGCAGCCATATCTCTTCGGAGGTATATTTCTCAATGCCTTTATGGTTTTCAATCAGGATTTCTGTATTGCCAATCATGGTAATCCGCGGCAGATCTAAGATGACATCCGCAGGCAGATCCAAAGAAGTAACTAATCTTTTTACGACCCGATTTACTTCCTGAGCCACCGCCCCACCCCCAATAATCACTGCTATTTTAAAAACTATGCTTATCTATAGCAAAGAATAACCAAAATAAAAAAACCCGGGATAGTCCTGACTATCCCGGATACTGCCCTACCTGTGGGGCCAAGGCCGCAGTGCGCGGGGTTCGCGCAGCACCTCACTGAGAATCACTGCTTCCTGCATCCGCTGCACTATCGGCTCTTTAGTTGAAAACACAGGCAAAACTTCTGAAACTGCCGCCGCAGTTTTTGACCTTCGAACAGCTTGACGTCCAAAACCATCTTTTGCAAAATGATCATCAAATCCGTCATTGCTCCAATCAGTGTCGAAACCATCACCCTCACTCCGCAGATCCGCTTTTGGCAGCGGTTGGGGTAAAGTTTGGCTCAGTGGTGAATGCTGCATCACAACCGGTTCGGCTGTCTGCTCCCCATGTTGCTCTGGTTTAGAAATTGGTTCCACCTTAGGAATTTTTGGTGGTGCACTGCGCTGTGGATTTTTTAGTGACTGCATCACCGCAGTAATTACTGATACAGCCAAATAAATAGCTACTATAATCGGGACAATTGACTCCATGGTCACCCTCCTAGGAACCAGGAACTATTCTGGTTTGTTGCTCCGGTTAGTCTCAGGTTGATCAGTCTTGCCAGCCCGACCAATCGACTGCCGCATATCAGTATCAGCCATAATGTTGCGCATTTGGTAATAATCCATTACTCCAAGTTTTCCTCCTCGCAGCGCTTCTGCTAACGCTTTTGGCACCTCAGCCTCCGCTTCCACTACGCGGGCACGCATTTCTTCAACCCGAGCTTTCATTTCATGCTCCAGGGCAATGGCGGAATAGCGCCGCTCCGATGCTTTAGCCATGGCAATATTTCTATCTGCTTCAGCCTGGTCAATCTGGAGCTGAGCACCAATATTGCGGCCGACATCCACATCAGCAATATCAATTGAGAGTATTTCAAATGCTGTACCAGAGTCCAGCCCTTTTTCCAGCACAGTCTTGGAGATTTGATCTGGATTTTCCAGAACTGCTTCATGGCTGTCGCTGGAACCAACTGTGGTTACAATACCTTCGCCAACTCGAGCGATGATGGTAGCTTCACCAGCACCTCCAACTAACCTATCGATATTAGCCCGCACAGTTACTCGGGCCATTACCTTTAGTTCAATTCCGTTTTTAGCAACCGCTGAAATTATAGGAGTTTCGATTACCCGTGGATTTACACTCATCTGCACAGCTTCTAATACATTGCGTCCTGCTAAGTCTATGGCTGCCGCTCTTTCAAATTCCAGCGGGATATCGGCGCGGTGAGCAGCAATTAGTGCATCAACTACTCGATCCACATTACCTCCTGCAAGATAGTGGGCTTCCAATTTATCAATTGTGACATCTAGTCCTGCTTTCTGGGCTTTAATCAAAGGCAGAATAATCCTGATCGGCGGAACACGCCGCAACCGCATTCCGACTAAAGTTAGAATTCCTACTTCTACGCCGGCAGCTAAGGCTGAAATCCATAATCCAATTGGGATAAAGGTAAAAATAAACACTGCCAGCAGAATAATCGCTACTAAGATAAAAATCATTAAGGGTTCCATTAAGCAAACCTCCTCACCAATTTTGTTGCTAGTCAGTTAATTCAGTAACAACAATTCGATTTCCTTCAACAAACACCACCTTTACCTTCGTATTATTGGGAATAAAGGTACCATCAGAAACAACATCATAGCGCTGATCGCCAATTCTAACAATTCCCGCAGGTCTCAGCGTTGACACTGTGACACCAGTTTGGCCAACTAAATGACTGTAGTCCTTAACACCATGATAGCCAAGGTCTTTCTCTTCCCGGGTAAGCAACACAAATCGTTTAAATGCACTTGACCTCTGGAATCGGCGCCACAATAAAACAATCATCACGATCACAACAACTAATGTAATGGTGATACTGGTTAAAGCTGCAGCAAAATTATCAAATGATAGGAAAATACTTGCAAAAACGCTGAGCAGCCCCAAGATCCCAACAATCCCAAAACCAGGCACAACAAATACCTCGAGAATAAGCATGATAATACCTAAGATAAAGAGCACAACAACTTCAAATCCGGCTAGTCCGGCTAAGATCCTGCCGCCAAAAAACAGACCCATCGCTAAAACCCCGATCACCCCAGGCAGCCCAAATCCTGGAGAAAACAGCTCAATGAGAATTCCGAGAAAACCTACAATCAGCAGCAGCTGGCTCACCATAGGATCTGTCACAAACCCAGCAAGCCGCTCAGCCCAATTTCGTTCAATTTCAATAATTGGCAGCTGATCCAGCTGATAGTGGGCCACTACATCTGCACGGTAACTGCTGAGCAGATCTGCATAACCTAATTCCAGCGCATCATGGGCAGTTAAGGTTAACAGCTTGCCCGACTCAACTAATCCCTCAATTTTAATATCAGCATCAACCATGGCCGCAGCAATATCAGGATCACGATTGTTGCGCCGAGCAGTTGAAGAAAATTCAGCCCGCAAGAAAGAAACATTTTTTTCATCAAGGGGACGAGGTTCGGCAGCACCTATTGTACTGCCAGGAGCCATTGCAATATGGGGAGCTGCTATGGCAATCAGTGCTCCAGCAGATATTGCTCGCTCCCGCACAAACGCTATCACCGGCGTCTCCATCCGCAAAATAAAATCGCGAATTTCAACAGCAGCATCAACACGTCCTCCGAAAGTATTGATCTCAATCAGTACCGCAGCCTGTTCCTGCTGTGCCTGCTTTAATCCTCGTAAAACATATTGGGATAAACCTAGTTCAATGGTGCCGTCTACAGTTAAGACATAAACTTTAGTTGGTTCTAGCTGAGCAGAAACTGCTTCACCACCCGCAAACAGACTGAAAAACAATACCGCCAATAATAGACAAACATGAATAGTTTTGCTTTTCAAGATAGATCTCTCCTCTATCAGACATGGAATCGTGCCAAGATTACCCATGATTGTAAAAAAAGCCCGACATCAATCAAAACTGATATCGAGCTAAAACTTGTCTATCGAAATCTTGCGTTTCTCTTACGCGCAGCTTCGGATTTCTTTTTCCTTCTTACACTGGGTTTTTCGTACTGCTCCCTTTTTCTTACCTCTGACAATACACCAGTCATTCTCACTTGCTTTTTGAAACGGCGTAAAGCACTGTCGAGGGACTCATTTTTACCAACTCTAACTTCTGCCATCCTATATCCCTCCCTCCACAACATCCGTGCACAATTAAGGCTTTCTAGTTCATTATAAACGATAAGCTGAGGTTGGTCAATTGTTTTATCCAGGCGGCCAAGTTAAATTGCGTCCTCCTAACAGATGAAAGTGGAGATGATTGACTGTCTGACCCGCAGCAGTTCCGCAGTTGGTGACAAGCCTGTAACCATCCTCAAGCTGGTATTGTTCAGCTAATTTTTTAACTGCCTCACCAATTTGGTAAAGTAGGTCCTGATCTTCTGAACCAATCTCGCCAATATTGGCTATATGCTTTTTAGGGATGACCAGCAAATGAACAGGTGCCTGCGGATTAATATCAGGAAAAGCAACAACCTGATCGCTTTCATAAACAATATCCGAAGCCACTTCTTTTGCAGCTATTTTACAGAATATGCAATCTGGTGCCAAGAATCCACACCTCCCTCCACTTTACCCTAAATCAAAGTTCTCACTTTAAAGCAAAATTCCTGCTGAATGGTCCTCAATTACCTCTTCAATTCGCACATCGACAATTCTACCGATTAAGTCCGTACTGTCCTGATCACCAACCGGAAAGGACACATGGATGTAATTATCTGTATGCCCATGCAGCCTACCATTAATTTCTCTTTCCACCAAAACTTGCACAGTCTTACCAACAAATCGGCTCTGGTAGCGTTCTGACATCTGATCAGATAAGGCAATTAGCGCCCGACTGCGCTTCTCCTTTTCTTGGCTGCTGACCTGATTTGGATAACCGGCTGCCGGCGTGCCAGCCCGTGGCGAGTATTTAAAAACATGTAGTTTTGCCAGCTGCATTTCAGTAAGAAAAGCATGAGTTTCCGCAAATAGCTCCGGTGTTTCTCCTGGAAAGCCAACAATTACATCAGTAGTAACTGCGATTTCCGGTACATGTTTCCGGACTGCATTAACAATGTGGCGAAAATCTGAAGTCCGATAGCGGCGGCGCATTTTTTCTAGAATCTGATCGCTGCCGCTCTGCAGAGGAATATGAAGATGGCGGCAGACCTTCGGGGACTCAGCAACCAACTCAATTAACTCATCATCAATCTCGTTGGGATCCACTGAACTAATACGCACCCGCTTCAATCCCTGCACTTCTGTAATTGTGCGGACCATCTTACTCAGCGAGCTTGCTGGTTCTAAATCCGCTCCATAAGCTCCAAGATGAACTCCGGTTAAAACAATCTCTGTGTAACCCTGCTCAACGATGGCTTTCACCTGTTCCATTACACTCTGGGGAGTTCTGCTTCGGGAAGGTCCCCGAGCATAAGGCACTTTACAGTAAGAACAATATTGATTGCATCCATCTTGGATTTTTAGATAAGCTCGAGTGCGGCCTTCAAAGGATACTGCGTTCAGTTCTTCAAATCTCCGTACTTGTGCAATACTTGTTACCACCGATGTCTGCTGGTTCAGCGAAAGACCTTCCACCAGTTCTACAATACGACTGCGATCGTTATTCCCGACTATCAAATTGACACCAGGAATGGCCTCGATCTGTTCTGGATCTGTCTGCGCCAGACAGCCAACTACAACAATTTTAGCATTAGGATTGCTGCGGTGTGCTTTTCGAATCATCTGCCGCGACTTTTGGTCGCTGATATTTGTCACGGTGCAGGTATTAATGATGTAAATATCTGCACCTTTTTGATTAAAATCTACAATCTCATACCCATGGGCTCTAAACTGCGCCGCAATTCCTTCAGAGTCATACTGATTGACTTTGCAGCCTAGGGTGTGGATTGCGACCTTATTACTCAACCTAAATCACCCCATAAATATTGTACCAAGGCCAGCACTGCAACTGCTGCTGTCTCTGTCCGCAGAATGCGGTTCCCTAATTTGATAATTTTACCATCAAGTTTTTGAACTGCTTCCACCTCTTCCAAACTAAACCCACCTTCAGGTCCAATTACTACGCTTACATGCTGCGGATCTAGGTTAACAAACTGACTCAAACTCTGGTTGTTTTCCTGCTCGTAGGCCATCAGCAGAAGATGTCCCGGAACATGCTGACTGAGCCTTGACTGAACCTGATCAAACTCTAAAGGTAGGTGCACCTTGGGAATTTGATCGCGTTTGCACTGCTTGGCGGCTGCCTCGGCGATCTTCTGCCACCGCTGCTGTCTCTGGTACTGTTTGTCCTTCGTCAATTTTACAACAGTGTAGCGAGAAAAGAAAGGCACGATTTCCGATACCCCTAATTCAACAGCTTTCTGGATAATTAAATCCATTTTATCCCCCTTGGCCACCGCCTGATACAATGATGTTTTAAGTGGTGATTCGGTTTGGATTCCTGAAGGCTCTAACAGCTGACAGACCACCCGGTCTTGATCGAGATAAACTATCGTGCTGTGGTATGTTTGCGTTTCGATTCCAATCAGCAGTGAATCGCCAACCTTTTTCCGCAGCACATTGCGGAGATGGTGCGCATCATCGCCAACAATAGTAACCTGGTTACTATTCACCTGCTCAGCTGGTACGAACACTTTAGTCATGCTGCTCGCTCCGTTTAAATGCAAATAAAATCCATTCATCCTGCTGCAGTTTAAACAACACTTCAAAGCCACAATTAAGAGCTTCCCCTTTAACATCATCCCCGCGACTATCAATGATGCCGGATGCTAAAATTACGCCCTCTGGCTTCAGCCTTTGATATGCCAACGGCAGCAGGTCAATGATTACATCGGCGATAATATTAGCTGCAATCACATCTGCCCTGCCATCCAGCTTGTCCAAGGAACCCTGCTGGACGCGGATTGCAGTTTTATTGATTTCCGCATTCTGCTGGCATACATCAACTGCAACTGGGTCAATATCAACCGCCTCAACACGCTCAGCACCAAGTTTGGCTGCAGTGATTGCCAACAGTCCGGAACCTGTACCCACATCCCACACAATACGGTTCTGAATCGGGATCTCCTGCAGTGCTTCGATGCACATGGCGGTGGACGGATGCGTTCCGGTGCCAAATGCCATACCTGGATCTAATGTTACCACAATATCTCCTGGACCAGGATCTGGGTAAGGATTCCAACTTGGTTCAATGATCACCCTCCCAATCCTAATCGGATGATAGTACTGTTTCCATGCATTTGCCCAGTCTTCTTCAAAAATTACTTTTTTTGTAAGCTTGACGCTGCCCACTTTCAACCCGAATTCAGAAAGGTTCTCCACAGCCTGTTTAATCTGCTCCAGTTCTTGATCTGTTTTATGCTCGTAAAAATAGGCTTTCACTAAGATCTGATCTCCACCACCAGCTAAGTCTGGGTAGAAGTCTCCCCAGTTGTTAACCTTAGCCTCCTGAATAAGGGCATCACCCTCAAACGCCACACCCTGTGCCCCATGATTATACAGCAGCTCACTAACTGCCTCTGCCGCTTCTTGATGGACTAAGACAGTAACTTCCTGCCAGTTTTTACTCACTTTGTCACATCCTTTTTTCAATTAACAGCGAAACCAAAAAAGTGGCGGAATTACCCGCCACATTATTTTGTCAACGCAGAGCATCCTTAACCTTATCAAAAAAGCTTTTGGTCTCGTCAGGCATCGAGTCGCCGCTGGCTGCCGCAAATTCTCTTAAGATCTGCTTTTGCTTGCTGTTTAGCTTAGTGGGAGTAACGACTCTAATCTTCACGAGCTGATCGCCCCGTCCAAAACCGCGCACATCAGCAACACCTTTACCCCGCAACCGCATAACCCGTCCACTTTGGGTTCCTTCAGCAATCCGCATTTTTACGCTTCCTTCTAGCGTGGGCACTTCGATTTCATCACCCAAGGCAGCCTGCACAAATGTAATCGGTACTTCGCAGATAATATCGTTGCCCTGGCGGGTAAATATTTTATGCGGTTTAACACTTACCACTACAAGCAAATCCCCATACGGACCACCATGGCTGCCAGCTTCTCCCTGGCCACCAACACGCACTACTTGCCCGTCATTAATACCTGCTGGAATCTTCACTGTAATTTTGCGAGTTTTACGCACCCTGCCGCTGCCGTGACAGACTGTACACGCTTTCTCGTAGATCTTACCGTCACCACCGCAGCGCGAGCAGGTACGACTGGTTTGGATCGCACCGAATGGTGTCCGCTGGACGCTGCGAACCTGACCAGTACCGCTGCAGTCGGGACAGGTTTTCAAAGGCGTGCCAGGCTCGGCTTGATTGCCGTGGCAGTGGGAGCAGATTTCGGTGCGGGGGATTTCAATAGTTTTTTCTACTCCAAAAGCGGCTTCTTCAAATTCAATGGTTAAATTATAGCGCAGATCTGCACCTTTGCGCGGTCTTCTCTGGCTGCTTGTACTGCCGCCTCCAAAGAACATATCTGCAAAAATATCTCCAAGGTCTTCAAAGCCGCCAAAGCCAAAGTCACCAAAACCCCCAAAGCCTCCGAAACCTTGGTCGCCAGCTCCCCCATTTTCAAATGCCGCATGGCCAAATTGATCATATTGTCTCCGGCTATCTGGATCACTTAAAATCCGATAGGCTTCGTTGATTTCTTTAAATCTCTCTTCTGCATCAGGTTCTTTGTTTACATCAGGATGATATTCCCGTGCCAAACGCCGATAAGCTTTTTTGATCTCATCCTGCGATGCATCCCGGGAGACGCCTAGTATGTCATAAAAATCTTGTTTGGCCATGGGACCACCACCTTTGATTACTTCTGATCATTTTCTTCAGTAAACTCCGCATCTACGATATCTTCATTAGCATTTGCTGCATCAGCTGCTCCCTGCTGCCCGGTTTGCTGTTGGCTTGCTTGGGCTTGCTCGTAAATCTTCTGGGATAGTTTATGCAGTACTTCGTCCATAGCTTTCATCTTTGCTTTAATTTCCTCAATGTCTTCGCCTTCAGCAGCTTTTTTCAAAGCTTCCTTAGCTGTTTCAATATCTTGTTTTTCAGCTTCTGTTACTTTATCGCCAAGTTCATTGACAGTCTTCTCAGCAGCATAGATGCTTGTATCTGCTTGATTCTTCAGCTCAATCAGTTCGCGCCGTTTCTTATCTTCCTCAGCGTGGGCTTCAGCCTCTTTGATCATTTTTTCAATATCTGATTGAGTTAATCCACCAGATGAAGTAACAGTAATCTTCTGCTCTTTGCCTGTGCCTAAATCTTTAGCAGAAACATTAACAATACCGTTGCGGTCAATGTCAAAGGTAACTTCGATCTGCGGCACACCGCGGGGTGCTGGTGGAATTCCGGTTAACTGGAATCTACCTAAGGTAACGTTGTCCTTTGCTAACGGACGTTCGCCCTGCAGGACATGAATATCTACAGCAGGTTGATTATCTGCGGCAGTTGAGAAAATTTGAGTCTCACGGCATGGGATTGGGGTGTTGCGCTTAATTAAAGTAGTCATTACTCCACCAAGAGTCTCAATCCCCAGGGATAATGGAGTAACATCCACTAGAACTAAGCCCTGACCTTTCTCAAACTCACCAGATAGTACCCCCGCTTGAATTGCAGCTCCCATAGCGACACATTCATCAGGGTTGATACCTTTGTAGGGCTCTTTACCCATCTCTTTTTCTATCGCCTCTTGGACAGCTGGAATTCGCGTTGAGCCTCCCACTAAAATCACTCGATCAATATCTTGCGCCGTTAAGCCGGCATCAGATATTGCTTGACGCAGTGGAATCAATGTAGCTTCAACCAAGTCGGCAGTAAGTTCGTTAAACTTAGCACGAGTGATTGTAATATCCATATGGAGAGGACCTGCATTATTTGCACTGATAAACGGCAGATTAACAGTAGTTTGAGGTAAACCTGACAGCTCAATTTTGGCTTTTTCTGCCGCTTCCTTCAGGCGCTGCATTGCCATTTTATCTTGGCTGAGATCAACCCCGTACTCTTTCTTAAATTCATCAATTAAGTAGCGGATAATTCTTTCGTCAAAGTCATCTCCACCAAGGCGGTTGTTACCGCTGGTAGCTTTAACTCCAACATATCCTTTGTCAAGTTCCAGAATTGAAACGTCAAAAGTCCCACCGCCTAAGTCGTATACCAATACAGTTTGCTCTTCATCCTTGTCTAAACCATAAGCAACCGAAGCAGCTGTGGGCTCATTAATAATTCTCAGTACTTCTAAACCTGCAATTGCNNTTGCTGATATTTCTTGAGGAGTATAATCCTTTCCATCAATTGCAACTTTATAATCGGTACCCATATGGCGTTTGATAGACATGATTGTCCGTTCTGGATTTGTGACAGCCTGTCTTTTTGCAACCTGACCAACTAAGCGCTCTCCATCCTTAGTAAAGGCGACCACAGACGCAGTGGTGCGGTTCCCTTCCGCATTAGGAATAACAACAGGATCTCCACCTTCTAATACCGCAACAACCGAATTTGTTGTTCCTAAGTCTATGCCTATAACTTTGCCCATAACTATTCCTCCTCATCTTGCGTTTTCGGGGCAACTTGCACCATGCTTGCCCGGAGTAATTTATCTTTAAATAAGTAACCTTTCTGCAGCTCTGCAGTGACAATTAAATCTTGTCCTTCTCCCTGCATGCTGACAGCTTCATGAATGTTAGGATCGAAAGGTTGACCTACAGCATCAATCGGCTGCAGACCCTGTTTGCAAAGGCAATCCATCAGCTGATTAAAAATCATCTTGACGCCAGATGAAAAAGGCGAATCCTCAGCAGCATTAATTGCACGTTCAAAATTATCGATTACTGGCAGCAGTTCTGCCATCAGGTTTTGATTGGCGGAAGCCCGTATCGATTCAACCATAGCTTCACTGCGTCTTTTATAATTGTCAAAATCAGCTTTTAACCGCAGCAGCTGGTTTACCAGGCTATCCCTCTCCTGCTCCCACTGCTGCAGCAGCTCAAGCTGTTCATCTTGTTGTTCATCTTGCGGCTCTACTTCACTATTGCAAGCCTGATCATCAGCTTCGTTCTGTACTGCTTGATCCTCTTGACTCTCATCAAAATTCTGCTCTAAATTATTTTTCAACTGCCTACCTCCTTAGCTTCACCACTATTTAACCAGCTCAGTCAAGATCTCACTGAGTGAGTCAGCTATTAGTTCCACAACTGAATATACGTTAGCATATTCCATGCGCGTTGGCCCGATTACACCAATCGCGCCCATTACTTCGTTACCAATCGAGTAGGTTGAAGTAACAACGCTGCATTCATGAATACCGGCAATCGGGTTCTCATGTCCAATCGTAATCTGAACTCCAGTAAGTTTACTGAGGCTGTTAATTAAATCCGACACAACTCCCTTTTGCTCAAGCAGATCTAAAAATCCTTTAGCCCGGTTAACATCCTTAAACTCCGGCTGTTCAAAGATGCTGTTGGCACCATTTAAGAAGACTTTTTCCTGTCTAGAATCAACTAGCTCACTCACAAGAATATCTAAAATTGTAGCCCCCAAGTCCCCAAATTCACTATGAATTTCTCTAATCAACCCCGACCTCAGATCCCGATAAGTCATGCCGCGCAGTCTGTCAGTCAACTGCTGGGAGATCCGCTGTAGAGTTGGGGGCTCATATCTCACTGCAGTTCTCATAATTCTATTCTGCACAATCCCAGGATGGAGCACCAAAATCACTAAAACCCGATTATCATCAAGGGCAAGCAGCTGGATCTGTTCGATCACACAGCTTTCAATCTGGGGAGCAACAACGATTGCCACCAAGTTTGTCAACAAGGCCAACAGCCTGGAAGCCTCCTGAACTAGCAGCTCAATTTCTTGGCTGTAAGCTGCTACCCGTTGATAAATTTCCATCCGCTTCTGTTCAGGAATCGGTTCTGGCTCCATCAAAACATCCACATAAAAACGATAACCTTTATCTGATGGGATTCTTCCAGCTGAAATATGAGGTTGAATAATATATCCTGTTTCCTCTAAATCAGCCATTTCATTGCGGATCGTAGCCGGACTGATCCCCATTTCATATTTTCGGGATAAGGTGCGGGATCCGATGGGTTCGGCAGAATTGATAAAATCCATAACGATTGCCTGTAAAATCCGAAGCTTTCGCTCATTTAACGTCATTTTACCTCCCCCTCCCTTTTTTGTTTGTTAGCACTCTTGTCAGGTGAGTGCTAACCTAATACCAATTTACCACTATACGGAAGTATTGTCAACCGGTTTTTCTATTTAATTTCCATTTTTTTTACAGGGTTTTTACTTCCTGCTTTCCAGGTATTCGATTAGCTTTTGGTGAAACTCGCATTTATAGTTACAGAGCTTTTCGGCTCTGTTCTGTTTCATTCTCAGGGCTTTCCCGGTATCGGGGATTTTTGTGAAAAGATNNACTTAATTCTACAAGTTGCCTTGGGATTTCTAGCGAATAAATGCTGAAAACACCAGATTGCCCAGGGATATACCCCGTTTGGTAAGGCGCAGAAAACCATTTTGGCGCTCCAATAACCCACGCTCCATTAATTCCGCTATGGCCTGCGGATATACATCTTGAATCGAGACATTAAAGCGGTCAAAAAACTGTTTTTCATTAACTCCATCAATTAAACGCAAACCCAGCATCATTGTTTCATCCATAGCTGCATCCAGATCGATTGGTACACAGGCAGCGGTGGCGGAAACACCTGCCAGCCAATTTCGTGTATAGGCAGCTACATCGCTGATATTGCTGATACGCTCCTTGTTGTAATATCCATGAGCACCACTGCCCAATCCAAGATAATACTGGTTGTGCCAGTAAATCAGATTATGCTGTGCTTCCTTGCCTGGCTGCGCGTAATTGGAAATTTCATAATGACGAAAACCGACCTGCGGCAAATAGGTTTGGGTAAACTCAAACATATTTGCTGCCTCATCGTCACTTGGCAAAAGCAGAGTTCCCTGCTCAAATTCCCTATAAAAGGGAGTTCCTTCCTCAAGAATCAGCGAATAGCAGGATAAATGGGTTGGTCTTAGTGCCACCGCGGCTTTTAAAGCTGTTTCCCACTGTTCAAATGTTTGCCCTGGCAGTCCTTCGATTAAATCAAGGTTAATGTTAGAGATCCCGTAGTCTCTGATTAACTCTACACTACGGTAGATATCTTCAACGGTGTGGGTTCTCCCAATTTCCTTAAGAAGCTTATCATCAAATGTCTGAGCCCCGAGGCTGATGCGGTTGACACCCGCTTCAGCCATTACCTCCAGTTTGGCAGGAGTAAGGGTTCCTGGGTTTGCCTCTACTGTAAACTCGAAATCCGATTCGAAGCTGAAGGCTGCTGTTAATCCAGAAAGCAATCGCTGCAGCTGCTTACTGGATAAAATCGTAGGAGTTCCCCCACCAATATATAAAGTAGAGCAGGGCTTACCCGAAAGTTTGTCGGCCCAATGGCTAATCTCACCGCTTAATGCTTCCAGATAATCATCAACTACGGAACTGCCGGCTACAATTGAGTGGAAGTCGCAGTAGCCGCATTTGTTTGCACAAAATGGAATATGAACATAAACTCCCAACATTTACCCTACTCCACTTCTAGAATAGCCATAAATGCTTCCTGCGGTACTTCCACACTGCCGAGACTTTTCATCCGCTTTTTTCCTTCCTTCTGCTTTTCTAACAATTTGCGTTTGCGGGATACGTCTCCTCCATAGCATTTTGCCAACACGTCTTTGCGCAGGGCTCGAATGGTTTCTCTAGCAATCACCTTGTTTCCAATTGCAGCTTGGATTGGGACTTCAAACTGCTGCCGTGGAATTAACTCCCTCAGTTTTCTTGCCAAAGTACGTCCGCGGGCAGTCGCTTTATCCCGGTGAATGATGCAGGATAGGGCGTCGACTGGTTTACCATTAAGGAGAATGTCCAGTTTCACCAGGTCCGATTCACGGTAGTCTGAAAACTCATAGTCAAAGGAAGCATAGCCTTTGGTGCGCGACTTTAAGCGATCAAAGAAATCCAATAAGATTTCGCTTAGAGGCATCTCATACTCCACCCGCACCCGTTCCGGCGTGATATACTCCATGTTTTTAAACTCTCCACGCCGTTCCTGACAGAGCTCCATCACAACCCCAACAAACTGTTCAGGTACAACCATTGTAGCAGTAACAAATGGTTCAGAAATAAAATCGATCTTCTGCACAGGTGGAAATTTTGAAGGATTGTCAATATCTAACACAGTGCCATCGGTCTGGTGGATGCGGTAAACAACACTGGGAGCAGTAGCGATAATGCCAAGTCCAAATTCCCTTTCAATTCGCTCCTGAATAATTTCCATATGCAGTAAACCCAGAAAGCCGCAGCGGTAGCCAAATCCTAACGCGGCTGAAGTTTCCGCTTCAAATGTAAGGGCTGCATCATTTAACTGCAGTTTTTCCAATGCTTCTCCAAGTTCCACATACTGCTCATTGTCAACTGGATATAACCCGCAGTAAACCATAGGTTTAGCCGGCTGATACCCGGGCAGCGGTTCAGCTGCAGGCCGCTGAGCATGGGTAATGGTATCGCCAACCCTAGTGTCTTTCACGTCTTTCATGCTGGCAATTACACAACCTACTTCCCCAGGCATCAGCTGATCCACTTGGGTCATCAGCGGCTGAAGAACACCCAATTCTGTCACTTCAAAATTTCGTCCACTGCTCATCATCTGAATTTGATCGCCAACCTGAAGAACACCGTCAAAGATGCGCACGTAAGCGACCGTTCCTCGATAAGTATCATAGTGGGAATCAAAAATCAGTGCCTTTAGCTCTGCTTCCGGATCTCCATCAGGCGCTGGAATCCTTGTTACAATTGCTTCCAGAATATCAGCAATTCCTTCACCAGTTTTAGCACTGGCGAGAATTGCCTCACTGCTGTCTATGCCCACTACCTCTTCTAGCTCCTGCTTCACCCGTTCAGGATCAGCGTTCGGAAGGTCAATTTTATTAATCACAGGAATAATTTCTAAATCATTTTCCAAAGCCAGATAGAGATTAGCCAGAGTCTGGGCTTCAATCCCCTGGGACGCATCAATTACTAACAGCGCTCCCTCACACGCAGCCAAACTGCGGGAAACTTCATAAGAAAAGTCAACGTGTCCAGGTGTATCAATCAAGTTCAAAGTATACTCCTGTCCATCTTTAGCTTGGTAAGTCAAGCGTACAGCGGTTAGTTTAATGGTAATTCCCCGCTCCCGCTCCAAGTCCATTGAATCCAGCATTTGCTCAGAGATCTCCCGCTGTGTCACTGTACCAGTGGCCTCAAGCAGGCGGTCTGCCAAAGTCGATTTACCATGGTCAATATGGGCAATGATGCAGAAATTCCTAACTAACTTTTGATCCATAAATATCCAGTCCTTTTTATCCCAATATTTAATTACCGGCGGCCTGTCCGTGCCAGCCGTCCTTTAATCATCTCCAAAACAAATAAAGGTTCGTCCATTCTCAAAATAATTGTGACAACAGCATAAACCAGAACACCGGCAGCAATCGCCCCGCCGGTCTGCAGCAGTCGACCTGAGGGTGATGCTAAGTTGACAAACCCAGCTGCAAAAACAGCAGTATAATGAGTTACGAGAGCCATCACGGCTGAAGCAGCTCCAGCATACGCAGCAGTTTTGAGAATGCGGCTGCCATCAATCCCGCCCAGCTTCTTCCGAAGCGACACAATTAACAGCAGCATTTGAATTAAGCTGGTCACGGAATACGCCAGCGCCAATCCTCCCAAATCAAGGTTTGTCCACGTTAATAAGACCATGCTGATACCAAAATTCAAGATTACTGTAATCAAACCAACTTTTACTGGTGTGACTGTATCCTGCAGCGAATAGAATACTCGAGTCAGAATCTGTAATCCTGCTTGAGCTACTAATCCTGCCGAATAAAAGAGCAGAGCATAAGCTGTGATAGCTGTGTCCTGACTGGTGAATTCACCTGTCTCGAACAGAAGCCTAACAATCGGAACCCGTAAAACTGCCATTCCCACTGCGGAAGGCACCGTTATGTAAAATACCAGTCTTAAGCCAAAGGAAAACGTTTCCTTCAGCTCAGTAAGTTCTTGTTTAGCTGCTTGTGCCGCTAAAGTCGGAAAAATCGCAGTGGAAAGCCCCATGGCAAAAATCCCCAGCGGGAAATTGATTAAGCGGTTTGCAATCCGCAGAGCTACGATAGAACCAGTATCCAGCAGCGATGCTAGGTTCTGGCCAACAATCATGTTGATTTGTGAAATCGACAGGCCAACTATTGCAGGTACCATCAGCTTAAACATCCTCCGCATCCCGGGATGTCTAAAGTCAACCAGCTTCTGGTAATACCTGCGTCCTAACTGCAGGACAGTGGGAAATTGCACAAAAAAACTGCCAAAAGAACCCACTACCGTTCCATAGGCCATTCCCACAATTCCGAGAATTGGCCCAACCACATAAGCACTGATAATTTGAGCAGAGTTATAAATCAGCGGTCCAATAGCTGGCAGTGTAAATTTTTGATAAGAATTCAACACACCAGCAGAAATCCCGGATAAGGCGGTAAAGAACACTGCCGGGAAAGTAACGCGCATCAATTTAATTAGTAAAGCTCTTTGTTCCCCTTCAAAACCAATACCAACCAAAGGAGCCAAAATTGGAGTAAAAATAATCCCCAGCAAAGTGAGGCCTACCAGCAAAAAGCCTGCGAGATTGATGAAGGAGCTTGCTACATGCCATGCCTGCTCTTCGTCATCCCGAGCTAAATACTGGGTAAAAACCGGAATAAAGGCGGAGCTGATCACTCCTCCAACTAGTAGCTGGTACATTAAATCAGGGATTGCGAATGCAGCAAAAAAGACATCAGTCTCCCCGGTCCTGCCAAAAACTGTGGCTATCGCCCGCTCCCTAACGAATCCAAGCACACGACTGAGAAAAATAGCAAACATTACGATCCCGGCAGCCCGGGCGACTCGCTGTTTCGAACTTAGATTATCAGCCATATCCTCTGCTCCTTCAAATAAACCTAGAGTTCATTATAGCATTTTTGCTATGATAGTGGCAACTAATTCCGCCGCCAGCAGTGCTTCCTCAATAGTATTTTCTACTGAGCCAATCTCTATCACTATGCTGTTTTCGTGCAGGTGCTGATTATAGCGGGCATCGCGCCGGATCTGCAGCGGTCGCATTAACCCAGGATACATCTGTTCTGCGGTACGATAGAAATCCAATGCAAACTCGTAGTTTTTGCGCCAATGAGGGTGAGCTTGGGGGATGTCTTGGGCTGTAGCAACAACCAGCAGAACCCTTGCCACTCTTTTACCATCAACCATTACCACCCGATCTGGAACATTCGCATCGCGATGCACATCAAATACAAACCGAATGCTGGGATTCTGCTCGAGCAGTCTTTTTGCTGTCCGTTCGGAATTAATATAAGAGCCACTCAAACTGGGCCAATCGTGAATAGTCGTATCATGAATTACGCCAATACCCTGACTGCGCAGAGCCTGGGCTAAGTGCTTACCCACTTCCATAATTCCGGTAACCTTTGAATCATTGCTGGAACTGAATACATAATGCGAATTGTGGTAGTTGCCACCTGCTGCGGCTTCGCCCAGATACATTTCAGATGAGTGGGTATGGTAAATAAGTACCAGCGGCTCGGTTCGAACAGGCTCTACTGCAGATGGAATGGGACCCACCTCTGTTTCTGGAGGCAGCGGATCTGGCGCAAATGATAATTCCGGAATAAAAACAAATGGCCGCTGTTCCCAACTCTTCATTTTTTCCGTTGATGCCAGCAGAGGGATAGTATTTTTGAGAAGTGTATCAGGATTGCCTAAATCATAGTCTGTTAATAGATGGATCAATGAACGCAGGGTGTACTCCCACCCGGGACCATAGTCTTCCTGATCGCCAACCACGGGTATGCCTATACTGATCACACTCCGGGCTAAAGATTGATCAAAACCAATATCGCTGAAAAAGAGATGATAGCTGAAATAACCGATTAATAAACAAAAAATGATCACAAAAAATATAGAAAGGATAGGCGTGCTCTGATAGCGGCTGCGTCGCCTTGCCATTCTACCACCTCTTTCGCTAGCTATAGCACATTATATTTGTCCAACGACAAAAATATGTTAAGCTGGAAGTAAGACTAAGGGAAAGAAGGGAAGTAGAATGCGTCAGATTTTAATCCTGCTTTTGGTGCTGAGTTTGGCTTTATCCGGTTATCTGTACTATGAACAAAATAGATTAAAGCAGGCCGAACAGCTAGTAGTGTATTTTATCCGTGCCACACCCACGAACTTTTTGCTGGTGCCAGCAGTGCGCACAGTTTCAGAACCGGTCACACCGCAAAAAGCAGTTGAGCTGTTGCTGGCAGGACCGGATGAAACTGAAGAGTTTCTGCATCCAGCGGTACCTGTAGAGACCAAATTATTGGGATTAACCATTGAAAACAGAACTGCTGTAGCAAACTTTTCCGAGGAGCTTAGGACAAAGTTTGTTGGCGGCAGCCAGCTGGAAAGCCACCTAGTTAACGCAATTGTATCCACCCTGATTCAGTTTCCAGAAATTGATCAGGTGAGAATCCTGATTGAAGGTAAACCAGTTGAAAGTATTGCAGGACACATCTATATCGACTACAATCTACCCTAAGGCAGTAAACCACCCCTGTGAGTTAACAGCAGGGGTGGTTCAAACTTCTAACTCAAATATTGAAAGATTTCGCTGTAGTCAACTGATTCATGGAAAGCAGTGTTTAATCCTCCGGCAATCACGTTAGTTACGTCATCGATCAGTTCATCAATGTCCTTAGGGGTCACTATCATGCTGCCCATATAGGGTTCCAGTACCTGCGCAACCATATACCGTTTTTGTTCTGCAGTAACTGGTGGCTGGGATTGTTTCTGAGCTTGGGAACCCATAATACTTTGGGGATCAAGGTTGAAGGTAGTTTTTTGCGGAAGCTCCTGAGCGCGCTGTGTTTGCTCCGGATCCTCGCCTCCAATTATGTCCAGTGCATCGGATACGATTGTTGAAGCATGCACAACTGTTGGAACACCGATTGCAAACACAGGGATGCCCAGTGTTTCCTCGTTAATAGCCATGCGCTTATTTCCTACTCCAGAGCCCGGATGAATGCCGGTATCGGCAATTTGAATTGTGCTGCCAAGTCGGTTAACGCTGCGGCTTGCTAGCGCATCGATACAAAACACAGCCTTAGCTTCGATCTGCCCTACAATTCCACGAATGATTTCTCCCGTTTCAATTCCGGTTAGACCTAACACACCGGGAGCAATTGCGGCTATTGGGCGCAGTCCCTTTCTCAGCTCTGGTGGAGAAAACTCTATTAAGTGCCGGGTGACCATTAATTCGCCCACAACCTTAGGACCAAGGGCATCAGGTGTAGCATTCCAATTTCCGAGGCCTACAACTAACACTGTATCTTCTGGACCTAATTGATGCTGCTCTATAAACCATTGAATTTCTTTGGCTACTAAAACTCCTAATTCCTCATGGATCTCACGGTTATGACCCCGCAGAGCAGGAGCGTCAATGGTAGAATAGTTGCCCGGTGCTTTACCGATCAGCCTAGCACCAACGTCTGTTTCTACCGTAACTCTGCTGATTGTGGCATGTTCTGTTTCTTCGTTATGCACAATTACACCTGGCAGTTCAGGAGGCCCTTCCCGCTCGACTATTACTTCATGAGCCTCAATCGCCAGATCTGTTCTAACCCCATACTTATTGTAGAATTCCTGTTGATAAGGATCTACAAATTTTTCCATTCTGTGCAGCCCCTCCTTTATCAAGCATTCTGTTGATAGAATATCCGATAAAGAAGTGAATCATGTATTGAAATCCCAAGCTGATAATGATATAATAGCAGGTAGTGATTAATCTAACGGAGGTGACAAGCATTGCCAAACATTAAATCTGCTGAAAAACGTGTTCGCACCAGTACTAAAAGAAGAGCTCGCAATACAGCAGCTAAGTCTGCATTAAGGACAACCATTAAGCGCTTTGAAACAGCTCTTAACGAAAATGACCCGGATATCACTCTGTACTTACGCAGAGCCTATAAGGCTTTAGATAAAGCTGCTGCTAAAGGCTTGATTCATAAAAACGCAGCCGCACGTAAAAAGTCACGTCTATCCAGAAAATTGGCTGCCACTCAAGGTTAATAGACATAAAAAAATCGCCCGCAGATTAATACCGCAGGGCGTTTTTTTATTATAGGCAGATACTGATCACCAACTGCTCCATAGTCTGATAGGGGTCTGCCCCATATTTAAGTTCACTATCTGCAGTCAGAATCTGTTCTAAGCCAAAATAGAGTTGTTCTAGGGAAAAATTATGCTTATACTTTTCTGCTTGTTTCAATGCATAATCTCTATTCTCACCCATAACCTGAGCAGCAGCGGCAATACTGGTTTGCCCCCTGGTTTTGGCTGCGATCAGTAAACGCAGCTGCCGCTCAATCAGAGGTAACATCCGCAGCGGCGGCTCTTTTGCATCAAGCAGCTCAGTTAAAATCGATAACGCTTGTTTGATATTTTTAGCAGCTATGGCTTCCGTTAAATCGAAAATGCCTCCATGTTCCAGCTGTTCAGGAGCTGTTGATGTGATCGTCAACACATCGGCTTCTGTAATTAAAGGTTCGTCACCTGTATATAGAATCAGCTTATCCAACTCATTCGCAATCAGATTTAAGTTACTGCCCACTTTCGCCAAAAACCTCTGCACTACAGGCGGGGACATTTTTTTGTTCTTAAGCAGCAGATAATCCTGCACCCACCGCGCTAAGTGCTCACCTTTAGGTCCTTGACATTCAACTTCAACACCGAGTTTAAGTAATTCCTTTATTGGTTTTAAACGTTTGTCCAATTTCGTAAAAAACATGGCTAAAGTGTTGGTCTCAGGTGTCCTGGCAATCCCTTGGGCAAGTTTTCCTAAAAACTCAGAGTTCAGCTGGTCAGCATTTTTGATAGCAACAACTTTTGGACCGCTGCCCCAAGGGCTTATCTGCAGTTCCCTCATTACATCGGCAGGCTGCAGTTCTTTATCTATAGTTATATTTACCCAATTCCAATCCAGGATCCCATCTTGTTCCACCCTTTGCTGCAGGGCAGTATAAATTTCCTGCTGCAGATACTGCTCTTCCCCATGGATAATATACAGCTGTGCAAGGGACTGAGTTAAAATGCTCTGCTTAATTTTATTCAATATATTTCCTCCCATGGACAACAACTCCTAACCCGGATAGTCTATTCGTTACCTTGCCGAAAAAAACCTGCCCAGTCTACCGTTCCAGATAAAAAACGATACAGTGCCATCTTGATCTGTTCGCTTTGTTTTGATGCCCATCTCATCAAGAAGTGCCAGCACATCAGGATCAGGATGGCCAAATGAGTTTTTACCCACAGTTATTACAGCATAATCAGGGTCTAGGAGCTGATAAAATCGAGGCAGCAGGGCAGCTTTACTGCCATGATGAGGTACTTTAACCAAATCTACACTGTGAATCTCGCCCCGCTGCAGTAGATCAAGCATACCTTCCCAGTCCAGATCACCCGTAAAAAGAACATTCCTGCCCTGATAATTAAGATTTACTACCAAACTGTTGTTGTTAAAATCGGAACTAGTCCCAGTTACAAGTCTGCTGGGATGCAGAACAGTAAGTTTTACTCCACCGCGCAGATGCAGCTGATCACCAGCGGTCAAACTGCGGTGCGGAATATCCTGTGTTTCAATTAATTCTAAATACTTGAGATAGGTGTTGGTTGTGTGCGGCTGGCCATTATCAACAACCAAGCCTACACTAAAATGCTCCAAAACCGCCAGCAGTCCATGTAAATGGTCCTCATGGGGATGGCTGAGCATCACTAGATCTAGGTGATCGATTCCCCGGTATTTTAAATAGGGTACTACCGTCTCCAATCCCACATTTCTTCCCCGCAGCTGCCAATAAACTGAATCTCCTCCACCGTCAATAAGGATGTGCTGTTTATATGGAGTCCGAATCAGGATGCAGTCGCCCTGTCCCACATCCAAAAAGGTGATTTCTAACGGTCTGCGAACTGGCAGGGGCAGACTAACCACTAAAACCAGCGCTAGACCTATACACAGCCACCTGGTCAGTGTCACCTTTCCCAAAGCAATATAATATCGGCGGCAGATGATCCCAACACCGATGAAACTGATATACCAAACCAAAACCCAGTCAAAGGGTAATGCTGGCGCCGTGATCACATATCCATAGGGTGATAATGTGTCTGCAAGCCAGTTGGCAGCATTGGTGACCCGATCCAAAAACCAACCCACAGGAGCAGCTAGAGAGCCAAACGCTCCGAGGACGAGTCCACCCAGCAGTAAAAGAAAAACCAGCGGCAGCATCAGTAAAGTGGCGATTGGAGCCAGCACAGCAACTTCCGCAAAGTGATGGAGCAGAAGCGGAATCAAGCTCAGCTGAGCAATAACTGAAATGAAGATTGATAAACAAGCTCTAGCTGCGAAACCAGAAAACCATCCTTTAGGAAATTTTTGCTCCACTCTCTTAATAAATGGGCTCCATAAAATAATGCCACCACTGGCTGCAAACGACAACTGAAATCCAATCTGCCACAGCATGCTTGGGGAGACTACCAGCATAAGCACACCTACTAAACTCCAAACATGCAGACCATCTAGACGGTGGCGTTCTGTTCCCGCACCTGCAAAAAGTGCAGAGAGCCATGCACGCCACGCAGAAGGCTGCGATCCGCTTAGAAATACATAGTTCAAGAGAATTGCTGAGACAAGTAAACGCTTTACTGCCGGTGGCGCAGGTACAGCTTGGACCACCATCCACAGTACTGATGCGAGCAGAGAGATGTGCATTCCTGATACAGCCAGCAGATGTGTGATCCCTAACTGCTGCCACAAATTCTCCTGTTCAGGAGTAAGCTCATGGCGATCACCCAAAATTAAAGCTGTCAACAGCTGCGGAGAACGCATATTCTTGTTTAGATTTGCCCTTACATATTCCCGCAAATCAGCTATGAGGACCCTTACCCAATTTTTCTCAGCTAAAACTTCGAACTCTTCTAACTCGATAACAGCATATACTCCCTGACCCCGTAAAAACTGCCGGTAATTGAATTCGCCGGGAATGCGGGCGCTGTCTGGTCTGACAACGCGCCCGCGCATAGATAACCGAAGCCCTGGGGCGACCTCTGCTTCTAAAGGCAGCTGCACCGCCAATTTTGCACGCAGTTCCGGAGATTGAACAATCACTCGCTGATTATAGGTTAACCTGCGCACACTGACAACCTCTCCAGTAATTGCAGCTGTGGACTCCGATTCCGGCAAATAACCGATATCGAGGATACCCAGAAAATACCCTGCGCAAACTAGAAGCACCCAAAAAATTTTTTCAGCATGGGGCTGTCCCCGGTATTCTAGATACAGCCACAGGAGCGATGCCGCGGACGCAAACAGCGCCATAAAAGCCGCATACTCTTGGAATTGCGAAAGGTAAATACCTATAATCAGCAGTGGAAAAACCAATAGGAACGGACGGGTGTTATTCTTCAACATGGGGAACTGCTAAACAAACTAGGGGAATGATCCGCTCCAGTTTCTTTTGGCCAATCCCTGGTACCGCAAGGATATCTTCGAATTCTACGAATAATGCTTCGCTGCGCACTTCGATAATTCTTTGAGCCAAAACTGGACCAATCCCCGGTAACTGCTGCAATTCTTCAGCGGTAGCCCAGTTTATATGCAGTAAATCACACTGGCTGAAATCGTGTTCTGTACCGTCTGCATTGAAGGCTTTAGTAACTACAAGCAGCTGGTGATCTGAAGAAAGCTGTTCTGGGCTGTCCTCACGAACTCCATCCTGCAACTCCGATGCACCAACAGTTGCCAGAAAGCGAAGTGCGTTTTGTCGAGAAATATAGCCGTTAATTCCGTTTCCCAACAAAATCAAAGCAATCAAAGAAATCACAAGCACACGCTGTCGTGCTGTCATTTTTAGACTGCTCCTTTCTCAACTCCCTCTGGCTTATTATTTTTGATTCGACACAAAGCCATCAATCCCTTTTCATTTTGTATTTTTCTGAATATGAAACCAAACAAAAAGATGGGGGTTCAAACCCCCATCTTTTATAAGCGATATCCCATCAGGGCTAAGGCCAGCAGGGCAGCAGATATCAACAGGATCGGTACTCCCTGAAACGGCTTGGGAACATCAGCTAACTCAAGCCTTTCCCGTACACCTGCCATTACAATCAGCACTAATCCATACCCCAAAGCACAAGCCAAGCCGTAACTAACTACAGCAGAGCCCTCAGGCAGCTCCTGAGGAATGGATAAGAGAATGCCTACCAGCGCAGAATTCACAAAAGCGGTTAGAATTGATCGATCTGAATCAGCAGCTGTAAATTGGATCCAAAGTTTATGCCACAGCAGGCCTGCTGCCAATGCAATAGCCAAATATACTGGCAGACGCATACCAAAACTGATTGGCATCAACGGTGCAGCAATCCAAACAAAGGCACATGCAGTAAGTGTTGAAACCAACATCATAATCGATGCTTTAAAGGCTGTTCCAATTGACTTTGTGAAATGGAGGAGAGCATATATACCAAGACCCTGGAATAAAATTAGGTTCTGCGTAATCACCCCACCTGTAAACAAATCCAGACCACTATTCATTAATCTCGCCTCCCTTTCCACTCAGCGCATTGCAGAGAGCCATCAACAGACCAACGATTACAAACCCTCCGGGAACTGTTGCCGCCAAAGAAAATGGGGCAAGTGTACCGTTGATTACCGCTACACCAAAGATCTGACCCAATCCAATAAACTCCCTGATTATACCGATTAACGTTAAGGCTGCTGTATAACCAATCCCCATACCAAGAGCATCGGCTAGCCGAACAGTGGGTGTTACATCCTGAGACAATCTCTGAAATACAAATCCATTAACAGCAATCAGCGGAAAATAGATTCCGAGCTGAACCAACATCTCTGGTTGATAAACCCCCATCAGCCGATACAGCAGAGTGGTAAATACTGCTACGCAGGCAATATCTACATAAATGCTAACATCTTTATTTGTAACTTTAGCTGTAAGAATCTTCACCAGCACAGCTGTTATCAAAATAATTGTTGTTGATATGCCAATTATAACCCCGTTAATCGCTAGATGAGTGATTCCTAGTGCTGGGACTAACCCCAGTGCCATCCGCAGAACCGGATTTTCACTCCAAATACCTTTTATAAATCTATTTCCCAGTGACATTACTCTGCCTCCTT